>SNQW01000012.1_pt1 | contig 287678 bp, 300 predicted proteins | sample 2580511 | NCBI WGS metagenome assembly SNQW01 (sample SAMN10953775, study PRJNA522744) | food fermentation metagenome | isolation source: 8-hour incubation of native-enriched microbial consortia from nixtamalized... | place: Mexico | collected 2017-09-24
ATGATGTTTTTCTTTTTTAATTCCCTCATACAATCCCTCCTGGAATTAACTTGTAATTAATACTATAAATTATTTTTAAGAAGAGGGAAATATAAGTAACGGGGTTAGTGGTGAATTTCTTGTTCGTTTATCAAGAATAAGTTTGGAATTATAAAGAAACTTGGGAAGAACCTGATTTTTATGATGCGGATTTATTTGATGTTATGGGGGGGCGTGTTAGAAAAAATCAAGATAGTTTAGATAACTTAAACAAAATGGATACTTCATCACTGCCTTTAACTGAGCAATTTAATTTTGCTATGGCGAAAGAAAAAGATAGTTGCAGAAAGTCAATTTACTAATGCAGATGATTTAACTAAAGAGGTCAAGAATTATATAAACAATCCTGACAATGGTTTAAAGGGGGATAAGCTTACGTTAACAGGTCATTCTCTAGGCGGTGGTGGTTTAAGCGAATATGCAGGGGGTTGTTCATTATGGTTGGTAGCCAGGAACGGGGGGATTCTCGCTATGCAGGGGTTGGCTATATAGTGGTGCAAATGATTCCGTTGTTTATGAGACTGCTAAGGAAATATAGAATGGTTAACTAACGCTGAGGGGTACCCTTTGCAAGGAGAAATCGAAAAAACAGAATAGAAATAATAGCATACATAGAATAAGGGAATGCAATATAGATCAGTCTACAAGCATTCCCTTGCTATAATCATGTTATTTTATTCATTTACTTGTTAGGATTTTATTTTCCCCCAAAATTCGATGGTATAATTTTGGGTCTTATTTATCATAACGTGATATCTTTCTTGTTTATTATTTTTATCATATCCTGATACGGTAATAAAGCCTGCGAGCTCTAAGTGTTCAATTTTGACATCGGTTACCACGAAATCAATATTTTCTTCTTTTTTCATGTGCTGTATTGCAACCTCAGTAGCTTTTTCTTTTGTAATATTTCTATTATGAATAAATGATGCGGTACAACCTATAGCTAAAAATATAATTGCTAAAATGATTAAAATTATAAACCTTTTCTTTTTTGATTTATCCATATGTATCTCCTGAAATTTTTTTATATTATTTTTTATAAAGAAATAATATAAAACAAATCGTTAACTAATCGTGTTTTAGTTCAAAATTTTTCGTGGTTGAAATGGTACTGATATGATAGTTATTAGCGTATTCAACTGAAGCAGTAAATTCTTTCATTTTATCATTAGTCACATAGCCTGATATAGAGATAGTTTGAAAGTCTTTTGGTCCAAATTCATGATCAGTAATTGTTACATCTAAGCCCTCTGTTTTTTTGAAATATTGAATGGTTTCTTCTGTTGCTTTATTAACGATTTGTTGTTCCTCATTCTTTTGATCTATAGTGCATCCTCCTAAAAGGATAAGTGTAAAAATAAAGAATAATCTTATACCGTATTTTTTCATGAATAATCACTCCATAAATGTTGCGTTATATTCCTCTTCACTAAATTTTATATCCACAGAACATTGTGTGGTGGGGGATAAAGAAAGGGCTCTTTAAAAGAGTGCCTTTTCTTTATTATTTTAAATGTAAATTTTCACTTGTAGAGATAGAACCTATTGTATATTCATCTCCACCATATTCTATTGTAATATTAAATGTTTTGCTTTCATCATTTTTTATATAGCCGGAGATAAAGATACCTTGTAAATCACTTGGACCAAATCTATAATCAGTGATTACTACATCTAAGTCTTGTTTTTCTTTGAAGTATTGGATTGTCCTTTCTTCTGCCTGTTCAACTATTTGTTGTTCAGTATTTTTTTGATCTATAGTACATCCCCCTAAAATACTTGAAATAAATATAAAGAATAGAAAAAAACTAATTTTTTTGATTTTAATATCCATATTTATCCTCCATGAATGTTATCTTAATTATAAGAATATATCAAATGTTGTAGGAGAAAAATGTTTTGAGTAACAAAAATGAAATTTTAGATTCTACTTTCTATCAATTAGCAGACACAACGTATAAATCTGATAAAGATATTGAAGAAGAAGTTGTTATTACCAATAAAGAAGGTCGAAGTTTACAAGCATAGGAAAAGGGAGGAACATTCCACGATAAATTGGGATAGACGCAGTAGTCTTTGTACGAGATGTGAATGGGGAAAAGCATGTTATGGTAGATTTCCGAGGAACAGAAGGGGATAAAATTATAGAGAAAAACTCTTTAGGCATTCCGGTGAAGCCAGGGGAAGGTATGAAGGATTTAAAAACAGATACAAATCATTTTGTTAAGAAAAAAATTCATATGCTAAAATATTTTACGTAAAAAAGACACTCTAGTGAGTGTCTAATGATTATTCTTTTAATTTTAGATTTTTAGAGTATGATCTAGAACTTATATTATACTCTCCACCCCCATATTCTACACCTACCCCAAACGTTTTGCTTTTATCTCCTTTAACGTGTCCATCTATAAATACAGTTTGAAAATCATTGGGGGAGAACTCATGTCCTGTAATTACTACATCTAGCTCCTCTGTTTCTTTAAAATATTTAATGGTTACCTCTTCTGCCTTTGCTACTATTTCTTTTTCCTCATTTGTTTTATTATTCATACTGCATCCCCCTAAAAGTATAAGTGTAAGGATAATGAATAATCTTATACCATTTTTTTAATCAAAATCCCTCCATTAATGTTATTTTATATTTAGAATATATTAAAATATCTGGGAGTGGGGATGTTTTGAAGGAAAATGATAAAGTTTTAGATTCTTGTTATTATTAGCTGTCAAGATTTGCTTATCGTGGTGATGAGAAGTTAAGAAACAGTATTGAGGTCACTGAAAACAAAGGTAATTGATAAACTAATTCATAAGGGAAAAACTGATTTATCTAGTGATGAAAAAGCATGTTGGGAAGCGATGATACAAGCGGAAAAAATCTTGTTAGAAGATGGTGCAGTAGCTCCTTTTTATCAAACGGGACGCTCATACTTATAACGATCGGCTATTAAAGGGCTTGTGACGAATGATTTTGGGGGAGAATTTAATTTTAAATGGACTGAAGTTAAATAATGAAATGACATTGCTGTATGATAGTAACTAAAAAGAGCCTCTAAGGAGGCTCTTTTTTAACTAGTCCATAAAAAAGAAACTCTAGTGAGTATCTAATGACCTAGTTTTTTCATTCTAGACTTTCAGAATATGTTCTAGAAGTGACTCTATAATCACTATCTCCATATTCGACATGCACTGTAAATGCTTGAGTTTTATCGTCTTTAACATGTCCTTTTATAAAAACAGTTTGAAAATCACTCGGAGCAAATTCATATCCAGTAATTACTACATTTAGATTTTCTTTTTCCTTAAAATATTTAATGGCTGTTTCATTTGCTTTTTCTACTATTTGTTGTTCCTCATTCTTTTGATTTATAGTACATCCTCCTAAAAGGATAAGTGTAAAAATAAAGAATAATCTTATATCACATTTTTTCACGAACAATCACTCCACGAATGTTGCGTTATATTCCTCTTAACTAAATTGTATATCCACAGAATATGGTGTGGATAGGTATAAAGAAACGGGACTCTAAAGTAAAAGGTTATTAGTTTTTAAGTTTTTAATGTTAGAATTCAGGCTGATTGAATAGTCATCCTAGCCTTTATATACACATGAAATAATTAGAATTAATATGAATGCCCAACAAAAATATATTGTATTTTCATATTATTTTCAGTCATCATAACTAATACTTTCAACCCTATATTTATCTCTATAATTTATATCTGCAGTTATTTTACGATTTGGATTATTGGTTACATGACCCGATACAAAAATTACTCCAAAATCTGCAGGGCCGAATTCGACTTTTGTCACTGTAACATCTAGTTTTTTATCCTCTTTAAAATGTTGGATTGCGATCTTTGTCGCTTTTTCTTTTAATGCTATTTCTTCATTGTTCTCTTGTTTGTTCATATACATAAACCCTCCAATAAAAAATATAATTATAATTATTATTAATAAAAATCCCTTTTTTTTCAAAAAAATCACCCTCTCCTAATGATAAACTATATAATTAGAATAAACTATTTATTATAGGAGTGAAAGAATGAAAGAAAGTGCAGTTTTAGATCAAACTTATTATGATTTGGCAAAAGGAGCATATAGGAATGATTTAGGTGAAAATTATGAGATAAAGGATTATACAGATCAAAAAAAAGTTTTACAGACATGGAAAGTAGGAGAAACATTCCACGACAAACAAACCGGAATGGACGCAGTAGTCTTTGAACGAGATGTTGATGGGAAAAAGCAAGTTATGGTATCTTTCCGAGGAACAGAAGGGGATAAAATTATAGAGAAAAATTCTTTAGGCATTCCGATGAAACCAGGGGAAGGTATGAAGGATTTAAAAACGGATACGAATCATTTTGTATTACGAGAAGGTGTTCATGAACCGGCAGCACCCCCTGTAGCAGGGACTGAGAATGAAGGTTCAAAGAAATATTGGAATGAAGAGAATGAGCGCTGGGAAACACATAATCAATTTGAACAAGCTGAAAGGGTCATGAAACAAGTAACGGATACATATAAGGGCAGGGATGATGTGGAGATATATACGACGGGTCATTCATTAGGGGGAGCTTTAGCGGAATATGCAGCGGCATCTAATGACAATGTAAGATGTATGTCATGGAATGCGCCAAGTGCAAAACATTTGTTACCGCCTGATTTACAAGAAAGAGCTAATAATGGAGAATTTAGAGGTAGAATTGTTTCGATTGTTCACGGATCAGATTCAATCGGTTATGGTCCTTTTGGTCCATATGATGGTCATATAGGTTCAACTTATGCTGTTACACCACCTGTTACGAAAGAAGACCTTTCTAAATTACCATTGGAACAAAGACTATTGTTTGAAGCTAATCGCTTTTTGGACTCCGTAAAAGATAAACCTGGATTTCATTATCAAAATAATAAGTATTTCAAGATGGGGAAAGATGGGAATTTGTCGAGTTCGTATCTTTTGAATTTAGACACAGGGGAAAGAGTATATGATTCACCTGGTAAGTTATTAGGCGGGGGAGAGATTCGTGTAGTTGTAGAGAATCTAGAACAAGCTGTAAGAGATATGAAGCGAAACGCACAAGAATTTCAAGATAGAGTACCAAGGTTAATTTCTAATATGATGACATTATTAGAAACGGCTGAAAGTAGACGGGTAGAAGCTAAAGTAAATAATATACGCGCACATGTAGAGCATTTAAGTTTTTGGTACATACGAACAGCGACGGAAATTTCAGAGTTTATTGAGAAGAAAGCCGATGATTATAAGAAAACGGATCAACAATATTAAGGGAGAAGATTAGGATGCCGAGAATTTACTTAAATGAAGAAGTATTGAGCCAAGCTTTACAACAATTTGACCAGATGATTCAAGATTTAAACCATAATAAAAGGGTTGTAAGTAATGTACATAATTTACTCTTATCAAGCTGGTCTCAACTTGGAGTAGGAAAAAAAGCCATTAGCGATTTAGAATCTTTTAAAAAAGATATTGAAAGAAGAATGGAAGAATTAGAGTCTGATAAAAGAGAGTTAAAGGGTGCGATTGATTTATTAAAAGCTTTAGATCAAAGTTATGATTACATGGGGCCTAAATATTAAATTACAAGAAGCACTCACAAAGGTGCTTTTTGTAGTTTAACTGGATGAAAGATTACTGTAGTAATTATGGAGGAATATGATTCTGATTCATAAAGTAAATGGAGAAAGTGATATGTAGTTTTGAATCCAACTTGCAAACGATAATTTTTTATTTTACAATTTATTTACCGACCGGTAAGTAAAAATAAGTGAGGTACAGTATGACAAAGAATTTACAAACATCGCGAAATATTGTAGAGGCATCATTTAAGCTTATGGCAGAGCACGGCATTGAGAAGATGAGCCTTTCCATGATTGCGAAAGAGGTAGGTATTTCAAAACCGGCTATTTATTATCATTTTTCTTCTAAAGAAGCGTTAGTGGACTTTTTATTTGAAGAAATTTTTTCTGGGTATCATTTCGTGAGTTATTTTGATAAAGAGCAATATACGAAAGAAAATTTTGCAGAAAAGTTAATCACAGATGGTTTACATATGCTCTCTGAGTATGAAGGACAAGAAGGAATACTGCGCGTCATAAATGAATTTATCGTAACAGCGGCGCGAAATGAAAAGTATCAGAAACGCTTATTTGAAATACAAGAAGAGTTTTTAAATGGTTTCCACGATTTATTGAAGAAAGGTGTGGGACTTGACGTTGTGTCACAACAGGCAACGGAAGAAAATGCCCATACGTTAGCGCTCGTGATCGATAATATGAGCAACTACATGCTCATGGGATTCCAGTTAAAGTATAAAGAAATTTGGATTCGGAATGTGAAAAACGTCATGAAGGAGGAGTAAAGATGAAAATGCAAAAAAACTGGTGGCTCGGTTTTCTTGGATTTATTGGGGTGTATAAAATTCCAGGCATGATAGAGGCTTTTCAAGCGGATGGAAATTGGATGAAGTTAATCGGTTTCATTTGGCTACTTTGGTTCGGATATTTTATTCCTGAGAAGAAAGAAGATTAAATTTCAATTTTCTGTAAGGTTATGTAAAATATAGATTGAGACTATTTATATATTAGATTACTAGATTTGGAGTGGTTACATGGAGCCATTGAAAAATGAAATTCACCCTGACATGGTCAAGGTGTGGAAAGTTCGGGCTTTAATTGAAGAAGGAATCGGTATACTCGTCATGTTAGCTTACCTTTTCCTCATGATAAAGTTTGATTGGTGGGCGTGGATTTTGTATGTGATGATTGGACTAACAGTTGTGTTCGCACCATTTTCGTACTTCTTATTCCCGAAACTACGTCAGCGTTATTACAGCTACCAACTAAATGAAGAAGAACTTGAAATTCAACACGGTCTTTTCGTCGTAAAGCGCGTATTAGTACCGATGATTCGTGTACAGCACGTGACGATTGAACAAGGGCCGATTATGAGAAAATACGGTTTAGCAGAATTACACATTTCAACAGCAGCAACTTCTCACAGCGTCCCAGGCTTAACGATGTATGAAGCAGAAATGTTGAAAACGAAAATTGCAGAATTAGCGAAAGTGAGTGATGAGGATGTATAAGAGGCAACATCCAATCACGATGCTATTAGAATTAAAAATAACAGACTTTATACCATTTATTATTTTTCTCTTTAGTTTAAAAGGAAAGTTCCCATTTTGGTATTTAGTTCCTATCGGTTTTGCGGTAATCACGATTGTTTCAGCTATCGTAGGCTGGTATTACAAAGTATATTGGATTGAAAATAACGTATTACATGTGAAACAAGGTCTCTTCGTGAAGAAGGAGAGCTACTTAAATAAAGAACGTGTTCAAACGATTAATACAAGTTCTAACGTGTTATATCAAATGCTTGGCTTAAAGAAAATCCAAATTGAAACAGCTGGCGGGGGCGATGATGCGGAGGTTAGCTTAGCCGGTATTACAGTAGAAGAGGCAACTGAGCTTATTGCTTTGCTAAATGAGCCAACTCCAGAAGTGAAAGCAGAAGGAACGCTAGACGAAAAAGCGGAACATGCAATAGAAAAAGAAATCGTTACAGAAGAAAAACAAACGACAGAATATAAATTGACTTGGAAAGAAATTTTACTAGCCTCTGTTACATCGGGTCAGTTTGGGCTATTATTCTCGTTAATCTTTTTCGTGTATCACCAAGTAGATGAGTATATTCCGAAATGGATAGAGAATAGCGTAAAGTCGTATGTAATGAAACATGATATATATGGCTGGATTTTCATGGTAGCTATTTTGCTTGTCCTTTCGTGGATTATATCTACAATCGGGTATGCGCTAAAACATGGAGATTTCACAGTAAATCGAAGAAATGACGAAGTCCGCATTTCACAAGGATTACTTGAGAAAAAAGAACTTGTCCTAAAGTTACATCGTATTCAAGGGATTACGATAAAAGAAAGTATTTTACGTCAGCCATTCGGTTATTGTGCTGTGCAAGTAGAAGTGATTCAAAGTAAGGGAACGGGTGACGAAAAAGAAAAAGTTACACTCCACCCAATCATTCGAAAAGATCGAGTACAACAGTTACTCGCGCATTTACAATTACCATACGAACTTCATACAAATATTATTTCATTACCAAAAACAGCATTACGTCGCTATCTCATTGATAGCTTCATCTTCTTCGCAATGATAGCTATCCCGCTTATTGGAATAAGTATATACTTTGAAAAGCACTTCATCATGTGGGCACTCATTCCGCTTGCGATCCTCATCTTTACACTTGGATACGCAACATTTAAAACAAATGGTTACGGTGTAAACGGAGAGCAAATTACGCTTGTATATCGCAGCGTTGGCAAATATACAGGACTTGTTAGAAGAAGACACGTCCAATCAATGGAGAAGACGCAATCCTATTTCCAGCGCCGCGCGGATTTATGTACGTATAAGTTCTCTAACGCATCATCGAATTATAAATTAGAGCATACGAGAGTAGAAGATGCGGAGAGAATGCAGGATTGGTATAAGAAGAGAATAATTGAGAATTAAGTGGAATGGCTCGTCTTTTGCGGAAGGCGGGCTGTTTTTTATGTGAAAATAATGAATAATATATTTTGACGATATAGCTGATTCCTTTTATAAACAGTATAGTTTCTAGGGAGCTAACATAGGATTTGAATTGATTTAAAGATGATGGAACAAAATAAGGTGAAACTTTAATCAGTGTGGGTTTTCTTCATCCGCACTGATTATTAGTTGAATTAATCGGACTTTAATGGGCAGTTGATCCCCACCTAAATTCTTTGCTCTCGCTGAATTTTGAGATGGGGGTCTTACTGCCCATTAAAATGGGATAAAACGAATTGAGCAAAAAAACTTGCAAAACTAAAAGAGGAGTTGTATATTAATTGATGCATCAAATATTGATATATCAATTAATGTTTTAATAAGTAAGAAGGAGGAATTTTCGAAAACGTGTTATTCAGACGATGTCGGATTTTTATATAAGCTATAAGATTAAAGCGAAGATAGAGGGGGCACAACACTGTGGAAATAATCGCAGCTATTTTAGTCGGGATCGTAGCATTAGAACATTTATTTATCATGATCCTCGAAATGTTTTTTATGAATTCAAAAGTGGCAAAACGTGCTTTTCAATTACCGGAGCATTTAGAAGGAGATCGAAACGTAGCCATTATGTTTGCAAACCAAGGTTTATATAATGGATTTTTAGCCGTTGGTCTCATTTGGGGACTTATACTTGGTCTCAATTCAATTGGTTATATGGTTCAATTATTCTTTGTAATATGTGTGGTAGTAGCAGCTCTGTTCGGTGGTTTCACATCTAATAAATCAATTATTGTGAAACAAGGGCTTCCAGCTATATTAGCGTTGATTGCCCTTTTAATTGTGATATAGAACTAAAGCGTTTGTATAAAAGAACTCATTTTTGAAAAATACGTTATTCTTTCTTCCTATAGGCTCATAGGAAAGAATAGCGTATTTTTTCTTTTTAAGGGGGTATATCCTTCAATTTAATCAAAAATGTAAATTCTTTTTTTTAGCGATTGTTATGAAAATACGTATTACATTAAGGATTAGAACCGGATTAACGCTTTAAAACATAGAAGGTGGGGAAAATAATGTAAAAAAACTATTGTATGTTTAAAAATCATGTGTTACATTTGTGTTACAAAATAGTTACAAACTGTAACTTATGTTACGGTTTGTTTTCTTTTGTTTTTCGGTATGTTACAAATCGGAGTACGTATCGAATCGTCAGAAGATATATAAAGTTCAAAAAAGTTTTTCTGTGTGTATAAGAGTGTGTGTAGTAAAGAGCCTGGTGAGAACTTTGCGCACATTATTAAAATTCCTTTCTGTCTTTAAAAGAAGAAAACCAACTACCAACTATTTAGGAGTTTTAAGTAATGATAGTAAATGAAATGTACTTCCTTTCCCGCACACAAAGTACATATTTACGCTCAGTCTAATTACTACACAGACTTTTATACATATAAAACTATTGTTTTAGGGGATATATAGGAGGAGAAAAAATGAAAAAGTTATTAATGGTAATTGGACTTACATTTTTAATGTTAGCTGGATGTAGTAATGGGAATTTTGACAAAGCAATGGATGAAGGAAAGACCGCGTTAACGAATAAAGAGTATAAAAATGCCTTATCATCATTTGAAAAAGCGCTAGATGAGAAGAAAGATGATTCAGATGCAAAGGTGCTTGTAGAACAAACGAAAGTAATGATTGAAGCTGTGAAGTTAAAAGAAGAAACAAAGGTAGAAGAATCAATCAAGTCATTTGAAAAAGTAGAGAACATGAAGAATGGAAATAGTACGTTAGTAAAACAAGCGAAGGAAGAACGAACAGCATTATTAGCTATCGTCGAACAAAAAAAGAAGTATAGCGAGCAACTGGTGAAAAGTGAAGAGTTAATAAATAAGAAAAATTACGCAGAAGCGAAAGATATATTAAATAAGCTAGTTTCAGAAACAAAAGATAACAAAAATCTTGAAGAATATAATAAAAAAGCTTCAGGATTAATTACTAAAATTGGTGAAGCAGAAAAGAATGCAACGGTAGCGAAGGCAGAAAAAACTAATGTAGCAACAAATCAAAAGGTAACAACAGAGAAGCCTCAAAAGGTAGAGACAGAGAAGCCTCAAAAGGTAGAAGTAGAAAAGAACCAAAAGGTAACAGCAGAGAAGCCTCAAAAAGTAGAAACAGAAAAGAATCAGAAGGTAACGACAGAGAAGAACCAAAAGGTAGAGACAGGAAAGACTCAAGATGCATTTACTTTTGAGAAAGCGAAAGAATATATTAAAAATGAATATAAAGAAGACTATGATTATACGCTAGAAAATACGCAAGTAGAGAATGGAAAGAAATATTATCAAATTAGAGTGCGTACGACATATAAAATAGAAGGCGCAGCTGGATCAGGATTTACGGGCGTATTTAAAGTATTTGAAGATGGTACGATTGTTGAAGTGCACTAAATTGATGAGATGATCTTTATATTTCTAGTAAGAATCAAGTATATTTTATGAGTGAAAATTGTTATTTAAGTATGTGCAGTAAGCTGTATCATAAATAATGACAGACGAATGTGAAAAACATTTTGGTAGTTATAATGATTTGTAAATACAATAGATAAGAAAAGAAGCCTAATGATTAATCTGTACTCTTTGTAAAGAACATTTTGAAAAAGGTTATGCAACATAAAGAGGATGATTTCTGTATTCGACAGAGGTCATCTTTTTTTAGTTCCATTGAAATCTATAATGATTGTAATACGTCATGTAAGATGTTTAATTGGAAGAATTGTCCATCCTACAGAGAGGCCAAAACTTGTAATTCTATTTTAATTTAGATTCTATCAATAAAAGGCTTGGAGAGATCATAAATTTATATAATGTTATAAAATAATGTTATGATTGTTAAGTTGGAAGAAATATTTATAATAGTGGGGGAGAGAAAGTATGAAGACTAGAATTTTAGGGATTATATGTTCATGTTTTATTTTATTAGCTGGATGTGGAGATAAGACAGCTAACAAGGCAATAGAACAAGGGAAATTGGCACTAGCTAATAAGGAGTATGACAAGGCTTTAGCATTATTTAGTTTAGCATTAGATGAAAAAAGTGACGAAGCAAAGGTTTTACATACACAAACGAAAAAATGGATGGATGCAATGAAGGCAAAGGATGAGCAGAACTGGGATGAAGCGAATAAGCTTTTTGGAGAGGTAGTGGAAACTAAAGGTGGTATAAGCTCCCTTAAAGAAGATGCAAAAAAAATGAAAGGCGAGCTAAAGTCTAATAAGGAGACTTTGGATACGTACAATAACAAATTATCTCAAGCGCAAGAACTAATAAATAATAAATCTTTAGATGAGGCTAAGCAACTATTGAGTACTGTTCAGCAAGAAACCGCAACAAATGAGAAATTAAAAGACCATAATCAAAAAGTCACGAAATTAATGGCGACAGTGGATATGGAACTTACAAAAATAGAGGATGAAAAGAAACAAAAAGAAGTTAAAGAAAAAAAACAGGCTGAAGAGAAAAAGCGTGCTGAAGAGAAAAAGCAAGTTGAAGAAAAAAAACAGGTTGATATAAAAAGTGATGAGGAAGCAATACCATATGTACGGAAAGCATTAGAGAAATATTTAGCAGGTAATCCATTAAGTAAAGCAGATATAAGAATTATTCCAGATTCAGGTATGAATACAGAACAAGGTTACGGTGGTGGAATATATGAGAACAAGGAAACTCATATAACACATATTGTAGATTATCATGTCAAATTTAATGGTTCTGTTACTTTAATGACAACAACTGGAGAAACGTATCAATATTAGTTAAAACTCCAACTATCACAGGAGTGACTAATATGCGTAATGTTAAATTAATAGCTGTTAAAATTGGTCTTTCAATTCTAGCAGCTATTTTTATTTGAAGATATTTTGAGGATACCTTTTTAGCATAAAAAAAAGCATCTAGCAAAAGTACTAGATGCAAATAAAAACACAAGGGAAGACAAAATTCTTCCCTTTTCCCGTAAGTAATTATATCAAAAAATTTATAAAAAACTAGCTTTATTTTTAATATAATTGATGTGTGAAGCTATGAAAGTATAAGATTACACTATTTTTGCAGTGTTTTGTTGAAAAAGGAGCCACGTATATGATTAATTTTAAACCAGAAAATTTGAACCAACTATTAAAAGTAATGTTAATTAGTGCCAATAAGTCTTATGATGCGATTAAAGATTATGAATTTACAGGAGAAGCGGTAGTATTCCGTGTGGATTTCGACCATATTGATGTTTCTCTAATGATTGTAGATATGTTAGGAAGATCAGCTTCTAAATTTAACATTTTGCCATTTGCTAAACCAAATACGAATGAGATAGATTACATTCAGTTTCAAGTGTATTCCATTAATGAAGGGAATTTTAAAGAAGTTCTCGATACGATGTAAAAAAACTATAATTTTACAAAAATGTATATAGCAACTAATATATAAGTGATACATTCATATAATTGGAGTGATGAGATGCAGCCGTTAGAAAGGGAGATTCATTCTAATATGCTGAAAGTGTGGCGAATTCATGCTTTAATTGGGGCGGCAGTTATACTAGCAGTCGTAATTGCATATTTCTTTTTTATGATCAATTTTAATTGGTGGGGCTGGTTGTTTGGCTTGTTAGTAACAGGCGCTATTACATTTATCCCGCTTGATTATTTTGTGTTTCCAAATTTACGTCAACGCTATTATAGTTACAGATTAAATGAAGAAGAGATTGAGATACAAAAGGGAATGTTCGTTGTGAAACGCGTACTTATTCCGATGATTCGTGTGCAGCACGTAACGATTGAACAGGGCCCAATTATGAGAAAGTATAATTTAGCAGAATTACATATTTCCACAGCGGCAACTTCTCATAGTATTCCAGGCTTAACGAAAGAAGAAGCAGAGCAGCTGAAAAGACAAATTGGGGAACTTGCGAAAGTGAGTGATGAGGATGTATAAGAGGCAACATCCGATCACGATTTTATTAGGTATTCGAATTGCGGGTTTATTGCCTTTTATTTTTCTTGTTTTATTTAAATCAGATGGTCAAGTAAAACCTTGGTATTTCTTTCATCTCGTTCTTTTAGCCATATTATTTATTATGGCAATTTTCTCAGCGATAAAATGGTATTTTAAAGTGTACTGGGTTGAAAATAATATTTTACATATAAAGCACGGTGTGTTCGTTAAGAAAGAAAGTTATTTAAATAAAGAACGTGTGCAAAATATTAGTACATCTTCTAACATCATTTATCAAGTGCTCGGACTGACGAAATTAAATATTGAAGTAGCCGGCGGCGGTACTGAGCCAGAAGTAATGTTAGCGGGGATTAGAGAAGATGAAGCGAAGGAACTGATTTCTTTATTACATAAAGAGAGAAGCATTGTGAGTGAAGAACCGCCTGCGGAAGAAGGAAGTAAGACGGTTTATCAGTTAACAGCGAAAGAAATTTTAGCAGCATCCATTACATCTGGTAGATTCGGATTAGTGTTTTCTATGTTAGTCATCCTTTACACAGAGTTTAATCAATTTCTACCAGAATGGCTTATCAATAAAGTAGAAGCGTATGTGATGGATAACGGTGTATATGAATTAATCGTTATGGCGGCGATTTTAATGGCAGTGTCGTGGGTCATTTCAACAGCAGGCTATGCGTTAAAATATGCGAACTTTAAAATTGAGCGAAACGGAAATGAAGTTCGCATCGTGCAAGGATTATTTGATAAGAAAGAGTTTGTGTTAAAATTACACCGTATTCAAGCGATTACGGTGAAAGAGGGAATTCTCCGCCAGCCTTTCGGTTATTGTTCTGTTGAAGTAGAAGTTATTCAAAGTATAGAAGCGGCTGGAAATGAAGTAATGCTACATCCCTTTATGAAAAAGAAAGGTGTCCAGCAGTTACTTACGTATTTGCAGTTACCGTATGAAATGGAAGAGGAAATCGTTCATTTACCGAAGGCTGCATTACGTCGTTACATCATAATGGGCTGGATTACAAGTGCAGTGCTTGCTGTGCCGATCGCCGGCGCGAGTATATACTTTAAGCAAAATATTGCGTTATTCACCTTGATACCACTATTTATCATATTTACGTTACTTTCATACGCCCGGTATAAAAGTGGCGGATATATGATACGAGGCGATCAGTTAATCATGGTGCACAGAGGTCTTGCGAAATATACAGGAATCATGAGAAGAAGGCATGTTCAAGCAGTAGGATACAATCAATCGTATTTTCAAAAGAAAGACGAGTTATGTACAGCTGTCGTATCAGTAGCGGGGCATGTATATAAAGTGAAGCATATGCAAAAAGAAGATGCGCTTCGTATATATAATTGGTATAAAGAAAAAGGCAACACCGGTGCGTAACGGTGTTGCCTTTTTTTGTGTCGTGATTTGTCGATAAGTCGATATATCTGAAAAATCGCTGATATAATTTGAGTTGCGCCGATATATTTCAAAAATCGCTGATATATTTCGAGTTGCGCCGATATATCCGGAAAATCGCTGATATTAATTTCATGTACCGACAACCGCGAACTCCAAACTCCAAAACTTAAACTACCACATCAAAAGTAGTCACAAATGACGGACGAGAGAAAATACTCTTTTGCTGTTCTGCATGTGGATGCGCCGGAGCTTGTCCTTCTGCTTGTGCGGGGCGTTTTTTATGAGCATTTTCGAATGAACGTGATTCTGTCCAGTCTTTAAAGTTTTGCTCTGTTTCCCACATCGTTAAGATGACATATGTATCGTTACTTAATGGGCGTAGAACGCGGATCGCTTGGAATCCGGGTTCGTTTTCAATAAGGCCTGCGCGGTTTTTAAAACGGTTTTCAAATACAGGGCGACCTTCGTCTGTTACAGAAATGTTGTTACAAATGATATAACCAGGTTGTCCTTTAAATTCTCCAACAGCGTCTAGTACATCATACCTAAGAGATCCTTCTACAGATTCTTCTGTATTTTCTTTATAAAACATATTTTTTTCATCATTTTTTGCAGTGAAATGTGCTTGTTCTAGAGGTGTTTCGTATGAAATAATAGCCTTCATTTTAATGCCCCCTTATTTATTTGTTTCTATTATATCAACTCTCTTAAAAAACTTCGAAGATTATATACATAAAGATACCTCTTTTTCAAATAATAAATGTACCATCATTTGGAAAGAAGGCCGATGTATGAAGAAAGTAAAGTGGACTTTATTAGGTGGGTTAGCAACGCTACTATTAGCGATTGTACTTTATAAACTTATCGTGTTAGCTGGTGGCTATATGATGGATGAAAAACAGCTCGTTTTCCACTCTTCATCACGTATCGTTGACCAGAAAGGGAAAGAAATTACGAAATTATACGTAGAAAATAGAGACCTCGTACCAATCGAACAAATTCCAAAATATGTGCAGCAGGCGTTTGTTGCGGTAGAGGATTCTCGTTTTTATGAGCATCAAGGAATTGATTACCCGTCTATATTCCGTGCTCTTTATAAAGATACGTTAGCTGGAGATAAGGTTGAAGGCGGTAGTACGATTACGCAGCAACTTGCTAAAAACGTCTTTTTAACTCGTGAAAAAACAGTTGCGCGCAAGTTGAAGGAAGTCGCAATTTCTCTTCAATTAGAGCAAAAATATACGAAGCAACAAATTCTTGAAATGTATATGAATCATATTTATTTTGGACATGGTGCTTACGGTATTCAAGCGGCAGCAAAGTTGTATTTTAATAAAAATGTAGAAGATTTAACAGTAGAAGAAGGGGCAATGCTTGCAGGTCTTCCGAAGTCGCCAAACGGTTATTCACCTTATTTTTCTCCAGATAAGAGTAAGGAGCGTCGGGATCTCGTATTGTCACTTATGCATAAACAAGGCTATTTGACTGCCGAAGATAGTGTACGTTATCAAGGGAAGACGATTGCGCTATATAAAAACTTAGATGAGAATGAACTCGCATATATGCCGTATATTGATATGGTCATAGATGAAGCAGCTCGTTTATACGGATTGTCTCATCAAGAAGTGCTTCGCGGAGGATATACGTTTGTCGTACCGATGGATGAAAAGATTCAAAAGGTAGCATATAACCAGTTTCAAGATGCAAGGAATTTCCCTGGGAAAGAAGAGGGAGCGCAAGGTGCTTTTTTATTAATGGATAATCGTACAGGCGGCATTAAAGCGGCGATTGGCGGAAGAAAGTACGTTCCGAGAGGGTTCAATCGTGTTTTTGCAAAAAGACAGCCTGGTTCTGTGCTAAAACCACTTATCGTCTATGCGCCAGCACTCGAAACGAAAAAGTATAATCCGTATTCTTTATTAAAGAATGAAAGAACTTCTTTTGAAGGGTATGAACCCCGCAATTACAATCGTCAATATACGAAAGAAATGACGATGTACGATGCAATTTTAGAATCAGCAAACGTACCGGCAGTATCTTTATTAAATGAATTAGGGGTTGAAGAAGGCAAGCAATATTTAGAGAAAGGTAACGTTCATATTGCTGATGCTGGTTTAAGTACAGCACTTGGCGGATTGAAAAATGGTGTTTCAACATTTGATCTTGTGAAAATGTATCGTGCGTTTTTAGCAAATGGTGATATTATTGAGCCGCACGTTATTGATAAAGTGTTAAATAGACACGGCGCAGTCATTGGAGAATCGCCAAAAGCAGAAACGAACATTTTCTCGAAACAAACGGCTTGGTATATGACGAAAATGCTCGAAGGAGTTGTGAAGGAAGGGACAGCGAAAGCCGGTGTATATAACGGGGCGTTAGCTGGGAAAACAGGCACAACTTCCTTACCAAATGACGATAATGGAGCGAGAGATATGTGGTTCGTGGGCTATACGCCAAATTTAGTAGGCGCTGTTTGGATTGGTTATGATCGTACGGATAAAGAACATCAGCTGCAAGGAGAAAGTGCGTCAGCAACGAAATTGTTTAAGAAAATTTTAACGAAAGCAAATGTAGAACAGAAAGAGCAGTTTAGGAAACCAGAAGGTGTGGAAACAATCGGTGCTCCAATTCGGCTACGCAAAATTGAAGATGTGAAAATGAAATTAGCATTTAGCCCTTTCGGTTTATTTAAAGCGAAATTAAGCTGGACACCACTTCCAGATGAAAGAATTATGTATCGTATTTATAGAGTGGAAAACGGAATCCATACGCATGTAGGTACTGTAAACGGTGCCGGGGAATATGAGGAAAAGTTCGTTAACATTTTTTCAAAACCGAGTTTTTACGTTGTACCATATAACACACAAACGAATCGCGAAGGAGAAAAGTCAAAAGTAGCTAAACCATAGTTTTTCTCTGTGTTATAATAAGAATGTTGTGAAAATAGTAAGCGTTTTTAAGAATGTTTGTGTCAATTTAATGAACAACGTACATAATATTATGCATTTTGTTTTTACAAGCTGTATAGTAAAAAAAGATAAATATCGAACGTATTCGAAGCATTGTGGTAAGGAAGGGAGCTAGGGTCTTGGTAAGAACTATAAATGAGACATTTTTAAAAGCATGTAGGGGGGAACGTACTGATTATGTACCAGCATGGTATATGCGTCAAGCAGGTCGTTCGCAGCCGGAATATAGAAAGATAAAAGAAAAGTATTCTTTATTTGAAATTACACATAATCCAGAGTTATGTGCTTACGTTACAAAGTTGCCAGTTGATCAATATAACGTAGACGCAGCAATTCTGTATAAAGATATTATGTCACCACTACCTGCAATTGGTGTGGATGTAGAAATTAAATCAGGTATTGGCCCAGTTATTGATAATCCAATCCGTTCTTTACAAGACGTAGAAAAACTAGGGGAAATCAATCCAGAAGATGACGTACCGTACATATTAGATACAATTCGTTTATTAACGACAGAAATGCTAGACGTACCGTTAATCGGTTTTTCAGGAGCTCCATTTACGTTAGCGAGCTATATGATTGAAGGCGGTCCATCTCGTAACTACCATAATACGAAAGCGTTTATGTATGCAGAGCCGAAAGCTTGGTTTGTTTTAATGGATAAGCTAGCAGATATGGTTATTACATATTTAAAAGCGCAAATTAACGCAGGAGCAAAAGCAGTTCAAATTTTCGATTCTTGGGTTGGAACAGTAAACGTAGCAGATTACCGCGTATTTATTAAACCAGCAATGGAGCGTATTTTTGCAGAAGTTCGTAAGATGGGTGTACCAATGATTATGCACGGCGTAGGAGCTGCACATTTAGTAAATGAATGGCACGACTTACCACTTGATGTAGTAGGCTTAGATTGGCGCTTACCGATCGAAGAGGCACGTGCGCGCGGCGTTCATAAGGCGGTACAAGGTAATATGGACCCGTCATTCTTACTTGCGCCATGGTCTGTTATTGAAGAACATGTAAAAGGTATTTTAGATCAAGGGATGAAGCAGCCAGGTTATATCTTTAACTTAGGACACGGTGTATTCCCGGAAGTAAATCCAGATACATTAAAACGTTTAACTACATTTATTCATGAATACTCTAAAGGGCAGTTAGCGAAGTAAAGGAGAATTGCTGTATGAAAAAGAAAATTGGTTTGCTTGTAATGGCATACGGAACGCCATATAAAGAAGAAGATATTGAACGTTACTATACACATATTCGCAGAGGAAGAAAGCCAAGTCCTGAAATGCTAGAAGATTTAACAGAGCGTTACCGTGCAATTGGTGGTATTTCTCCTTTAGCTACTATTACATTAGAGCAAGCTAAGAAGTTAGAGAAGCGTTTAAATGAAGTACAAGATGAAGTCGAGTACCATATGTATCTTGGCTTAAAACATATTGAACCGTTCATTGAAGATGCGGTGAAAGATATGCATAACGACGGTATACAAGATGCAATCGCACTTGTTCTTGCGCCGCACTATTCTACGTTTAGCGTAAAATCATACGTTGGACGAGCACAAGAAGAAGCTGAGAAACTTGGAAACTTAACAATTCATGGCATCGATAGCTGGTATAAAGAACCGAAATTTATCCAGTACTGGGTTGATGCAGTGAAAGGTATATATAACGGTATGTCAGACGCAGAACGTGAAAAAGCAGTATTAATCGTATCAGCTCATAGCTTACCAGAAAAAATTATCGCAATGGGCGATCCATATCCAGATCAATTAAATGAAACAGCGGACTATATTGCAAGAGGCGCTGAAGTAGCAAACTATGCAGTAGGTTGGCAAAGTGCAGGAAACACACCAGATCCTTGGATTGGTCCAGATGTACAAGATTTAACGAGAGAACTAAATGAAAAGCACGGTTATACTTCATTCGTATATGCACCAGTTGGATTTGTTGCGGAACATTTAGAAGTTTTATATGACAACGACTTTGAGTGTAAAGTTGTAACAGATGAAATTGGCGCGAAATATTATCGTCCAGAAATGCCAAATGCATCGGATGCATTTATTGACTGCTTAACAGATGTTGTAGTAAAGAAAAAAGAATCTGTACTGTAAGAAGAAAGGGGGAGCCTGCTTGAGGAAAAAAGTTGTGATCATCGGCGGAGGCATCACTGGATTAACAGCAATGTATAACTTACAAAAAAATATTCATGAAAAAAACTTGCCGATTGATACATTACTGATAGAAGCATCGGGTAAACTTGGCGGAAAAATTCAAACCGTTCGAAAAGATGGATTTACAATTGAACGCGGACCGGATTCTTTCTTAGCACGAAAAGAAAGTGCAGCTAGATTAGCGAAAGAATTAGGTCTTGGCGATGAACTTGTAAATAATGAGGCCGGTCAATCATTTATCCTCGTAAACAATCGGTTACATAAAATGCCGAGCGGATCAATGATGGGAATTCCAACGCAAATTACGCCGTTTCTATTCTCTGGGCTGTTCTCCCCAATTGGTAAACTAAGAGCTGGTTTTGATCTATTAATGCCAAGATCAAAGCCAGTATCTGACCAATCACTCGGGCACTTTTTCAGACATCGCCTCGGAAATGAAGTGGTTGAAAATTTAATAGAACCATTACTATCGGGTATTTATGCAGGGGATATTGATGAAATGAGCTTAATGTCAACATTCCCGCAAATGTATCAAATTGAGCAGAAACATCGCAGTATTTCACTCGGTATGCGTACGCTCGCTCCGAAAGAAGAGAAAGCTGAACCGAAAAAAGGAATCTTCCAAACAGTGAAAACAGGTTTAGAATCTATCGTAGAATCTCTCGAAGCAAAGATGCATGAAGGTACGATAATAAAGGGAACTCGCATTGAAAAAGTTGCAAAACAGGGTGATGGCTATACGATTACTCTTAGTAACGGAAAAGAAATAGAAGCGGACGCGGTCGTAGTGGCAAGTTCACATAAAGTATTGCCATCTATGTTTGCACAGTACAAGCAGTTTCGTTTCTTCCGCAATATTCCGTCCACATCAGTTGCGAATGTAGCACTGGCTTTCCCGAAATCAGCCATTCAGCGAGATATTGATGGTACAGGATTTGTTGTCTCTCGAAATAGTGATTACACAATTACAGCATGTACGTGGACGCATAAAAAGTGGCCACATACAACGCCAGAAGGAAAAACGCTTCTTCGATGTTACGTTGGACGACCTGGTGATGAAGCGGTTGTAGAACAAACAGAAGAGGAACTCGTTCAGCTTGTACTAGAAGACTTACGAAAGACGATGGATATTACAGAGAATCCAGAGTTTACAGTCGTAAGCCGTTGGAAAGAAGCAATGCCCCAATATACAGTAGGCCATAACGAGCGAATGAAGAAACTCACAACATTTATGGAGAAAGAGTTGCCAGGTATATACTTGGCAGGTAGTTCTTACGCTGGTTCTGGTCTGCCGGACTGTATTGATCAAGGTGAGAAGGCTGCAAAACGTGTACTCTCTCATTTGGAGAAAGTAATGAATACGGAATTAATCGCACAATAAAGAGAAACGCCTTCAATCATATTGAAGGCGTTTTGTTACTTATTCACCAATAAACATATATAAGTTATTTGGCTTTATAACGGCATCTCCTGCATAAATAACCCATTCTGTTAAGTCATCAAAATCTAAATGATAACTATTTCCTTCACTCATATCTTCTATAAAATATGGTTCATTAATGAGTATTCCTTGAATAAAGTCTTCTGTAATATGTTGCATTTCAAACCACATATGTTCGCTTTTACCCTCTTCATAGGAAACACCAAACTTAGCAAGAAAACGAAACTCTTCATTTGATTGTTCAATTTGAAAAATGTTGCTGAAATACCCGAAAGTATTTTTTGCATTGTAAGCCATACGAGCCGTTTCACTATTTGTTTTATAGAACATGAGCCCTGTAGCTTCCTCGTGTTCTTTGAAAAAGCTTTCGATACATTCTTCTGAAGTATCAAATTTGAACAAGAGAACAGATGGCGATTGATGGTATTCATCTCGGTCATCCATCCCGCCTAAGAATGTGTTTTGTGCATCAATTGGCTGTAGCTTCACTTCTTCATCCTCAATTGAAGATAATTGATCCATCCTCGTTTTATGCCCAATATAAGATAAACCTTTTTCCCACGGCACAGCTACGGTATGTATAGAACCTTGCTGACTATGTGCGATAACGATAGGCTCATTCATAGGGACTTGGCCATTCTCAACGGTATTATTCGCAAATGTTTGAAAGAGGTCACCAATGCCATAGTAGGAAGAAATGCGATTTGGAATAATTAATTCTATTTCTGTTACGCCCGCTCTTAAAAGGCCGTGTGTATGAAACCAATATTGCGTAGGCTCACCTTCTTTATCGTCTTCATAAACAGAATGAATAACGTATAAGTCAGGAATGTCAGGTAATAATTCATTTTCAACGTGATATTCAATATAGCTTCTAGATATTACTTTCATTGCGGCACTTGAATCAATTACAAATAACAAATCTGGCGCAAGGTTCCATAAAAACTGTAACTGCTGGAAAAAGCAGTCCAGTACATCGCCTACAAATAGCGTACGGGTGAAAATTTCAGTACCGAAAGCCGCATCTTCAAAATTACGATCTACGATTGTAGAATCTTGTCTATTGTACATTTTATATTCTTCTGGGTCATTTGCCTCATCGATATGCAGTTCATACGGTATGACTTTATCGTCCATATGTAACTCCACGATAAGGCTTGTCTCATCACTATAAACAATTTTTAACTCATCAACTTTAGTAGCGATAGTTTCTAGCCGCTGTTTTAATTGCTCAATTGTAATTCTAGTCGGTATAACAGCAATCATATCTGAAAAATGACGTTCTAATGTTCCATTCATAGCTGCGCGGTATGTTTCTGTTTGCACTTCCATCCAATCACTCCTATTCAAATGAATTCATTTTCCATGCCAATAAAATTTCGATATTTTCTGTTTTTTGCTCTTTCATATTATAAAACGCATTCGTAGAAAGTGTAAAATTATTATTTTGTATGATAGTTTGAAAACGAGTAAATCAGATTAATTTTTTGTAAAACTTGTCGAAATACCATTCTATATAACGAATCATTTGTTATGATAGAAATGCTGAGAAAATATGAAATAGAGAGAGGAAAATGGCTGTGAAGAAATTGTTAAGTATCTTTTTATCATTCTTGCTATTGCTTTCATTTACTGGAACTTTAGCAAAGGCAGAAGAAACTACTTCTATGTCAGTAGAAAAAGCAATTCAAGTATTTAAGCAGCAAGGGAAAACGAAGGGGATAGTAGAAGGGTACATTGTTGGGTATACGCAAAGTCCTTCTAAATACACGAAAGATCCAGCAAAGTTTGATGATACAAACGTAGCAATTGCGGATTCGCCAAATGAAACGAATCCAGACAAAATCATGCCTGTTCAGTTGCCAAAAGGCGATGTGAGGGCAGCAGTGAATGTAAAAGATCATCCTGAAAATATCGGAAAGAAAGTTAGTTTAACAGGGACGCTTGAATTATATTTTAGTAGCCCAGGTTTAAAATCAGTAACAGCTCATAAGTTTCAAGGAGAAGGACAAAACCGTGTTAGCGATGTAGTAGCTTCACCTAGTGGCGGAGAAGTTGCGAAAGGAACAGCGATAACGTTAACAACGAATACAGAAGGAGCAACAATCTATTACACGTTAGATGGTTCTAACCCTACAAATAAAAGTGTTCGTTATAATGGACAAATTATAGTGAATGAAAATAGTGTAGTGAAAGCAATTGCTGAAAAAGAAGGGCTTACTTCTTCAGCAGTTTCAACATTTTCATTTATTATCGTAAACAATGAGCCAGTTCGTATTCATGATATTCAAGGGAAATCACATATTTCTCCTTACAACGGGAAGAAAGTATACAATGTGGAAGGTGTTGTAACAGCGCTTGATAAAAATGGTTTTTATATAGAAGATAATCAGCCAGATAATGATTCAGCTACTTCAGAAGGTATGTATGTGTACAAAAAGGATGCGAATGTAGCGGTAGGAGATTTTATTCAAGTTGATGGAGTAGTAGAAGAATATGTTGGGCCTGGATATGCAGAAAGATTTGACACAGACTTAACGACGACTGAAATTAAAGCGAGCCGCGTTGCTGTAATCGCAAAAGATCAAGTTTTACCAGCACCGATTGTACTTGGAGAAAACGGTGTGAAAATTCCTGATCAAATTATCGATAATGATGCATTGGGTTTATTTGATCCAAATGAAGAGGCAATCGACTTTTATGAAAGTATAGAAGGTATGCGTGTTACGATGCCAACGCCAAAAATTATTGCACCTCAGAAAAACGGGAATTTATATGTAACAGTGAAAAATGGCGGAAATAAAGTCGTAACGAAATATGGCACACCTGTATTAGATGAAAATCAATTAAACCCGGAGCGTCTTTCTGTAAAAGTACCTCGTGATTATGTAGCAAAAGTAGGAGATACTTTCACTGGAGATATAACAGGAGTAGTTGGATATGATTACGGTGCGTTCCGCATTGCGCCAATAACGGAATTACCATCTGTAGTGGACGGTGGATTTAAGCAAATAGGAGCAAATATTCAGCCGCGTCTTGATAAATTAACGGTTGCTACATATAATATTGAAAACTTCTCGGCGAATAAAAAAGAAACAACAGATGAAAGAGTAAAAGCGTTAGCGTATTCTATTAAGTACAATTTAAAAATGCCGGATATTATCGGTGTAGAGGAAATGCAAGATAATAACGGAACGGTTAATGACGGTACAACAGATGCTTCGTTAAGCGCAAAACGTATCATTGATGCAGTGCTAGAAATTCGCGGGCCAAAGTATGAGTATGTAGAAATTGCTCCGAATAATAATCTAGACGGGGGAGCACCAGGAGCGAATATTCGCGTCGGGTTCTTCTATAACCCATCACGCGTGAAATTAGCGAAAGTACCGAAGTTGCTTGATAAAAATGTCGTTCGCATTGGAGACGAAAATCCATTGTTTGAAAGTACACGTAAACCGTTAGCGGCAGAATTTACGTTCCAAGGACAAAATTTAGTTGTTGTTGCAAATCACTTAAACTCAAAAATAGGAGATGCAACACCATTTGGAAAAGTACAGCCGCTCGTATTAAAAAGTGAAGAAAAACGAATTCAATTAGCGCAAGAAGTGAATCAATTCGTACAAGATATTCAGAAAAAGAATACGAATGCACCAGTTGTGGTGTTAGGGGATATGAACGATTTTGAGTTTGCTAAACCACTAAAAGCACTAGAAGGAACAATCTTAAAAAATATGTTAAACACAGTGCCGAAAGAGAACCGCTACACGTACATTCATGAAGGAAATGCACAAGTGCTAGATCATATTTTAGTAACAAACAACATCGCACCGCACACAATCGTAGATCCAGTACACTTAAACACAAACATTATGAAAGAGCATGGACGTGTAAGTGATCACGACCCAGTACTTGCTCAAATTGATTTGAAGAAGGCATCTTAAAGTAGGGGAACGCTTAGGTAACTAAGCGTTCTTTTTTGTTTTTGCATCGTCATATAATTACAAAGAAAGAATCCCTTTTTTTGTAAAACGGCATATAGTTAATTGAATATTCAGAGTTATATAAAGGGAGGTGTACATGTATGGTAGCCCAACTAAACGGGAAATTAATGAATAAACTAGCGATTTTTTTTAGTATTTTTATAATCATTAAGTTTGTAGCTGATGTAACAGGTCTTACGCAATTGCTAGGTATGTATTATTTAGGCACACTAAGCACAAACATCGTTTATACGTTATTCGGTCTAGCGGTGATTTGTACTATATTGGGCATTAAAAAGGAATTAAGTAAGTATGCAATTATTTCAGTATGTTCAGCGATAGGGATTCAAATCCTATACGCAGTAGTTTTTGTGATTTTATGGATGGTGGCAGGGACGCCTTAAAGGGGGGATGATTATATGAGTATCGAAAATATAAGATTGATAAATGTAAATGGTAATAATCTTTTTGTAAAAATATTAGGACAAGGTGAGCCTATTGTGTTTCTTCATGGAGGACCTGGGAGTGAACACCGTTTTTTTCTTCCCTATATGGCTCCACTAGCAGAAAAATTCCAACTAGTTTTTTATGATCAAACAGGTTGTGGAGAATCGGATGAACCAAAGAATAATCAATATTCTATGAGAGATGAGGTTGAAAACTTAGAAACATTGCGTGTGCAATTAGGGTTTGAAAAAATAAATGTATTAGGTGAATCATGGGGATCGATGCTTGCATTATTATATCCAACTACATATCCCGAACGAGTGAATAAGTTACTTTTAACTGCTGCGATAGGAGTTAATGTAAAGGGATTAGAAAGATTTGGTGAAGAACTGCAGAAGAGGTTAACGGAAGAAGATAAAGTAATCATTTCTGAAGTAAGCGAGAAGATTAAAATAGGAGAGGCTTCTATATACGAGATGTTACAAGTGTTAGATCCGTATTATGTGTTTAATATGGAAACTTTAGCTTATAAACAGAAAACAACTTTTAGTAATGAAGTTAATACGATACTAGGTGCAGATATGGTGAAAAATTATGATGTGACTAAACATATAAAAAAGCTCTCGAAAATTCCAATATTAATTGCACAAGGAAGTCATGATATTTTAACTCTTGCTACTATAAAAGAACATTTTACAGAATATATACCTCATATAGAGTTTGTAGAGATTGCAAACTGCGGACATTGGACGGTAGTGGAACAGCCAAAACAAATGTGTAATATCGCATATAGTTTTTTTGAGAACTAAGAATAAGAGCGTAACTCCCATATAACTCAGGGAATTACGCTCTTATTCGTTCAATGATTTAGTCTGAAATTACTTGAAACGCTTTTCTACATCGATCTCTTTTTTGCAGTCTTCTTTTATATTTTTTTCTATCACGTTTTACTCCTTGTATATACATAAGTAAGCTAACGAAAAAGAAGAAAGCACATTGCATCATTAAAATATATGGTGACATGCCTTGCAATGGTTGCTTTGGGTCATATAAATGAATAGGTGCCCCACCTATTGTAGGGAATATTGTATTTAGTAGGACGTACGGAATGGAGTTAACTGCAAATGGAAATAGAATCGCCATATAGTCTTTTTGTGACCATGCAGATGCAGCAAGTCCTAAGAGGGCCATTAAACCTGCAAATAAAAAATTAATTCCAATATATACCGTAATGTAAGTGAGAGGCGCATCGAAGTATAGGTTTGCGAACATTCCATCCTCATTTATGATGCCAGAACCAATCGTAGGTGTTCCATCTGGAATTGTTAATTTGCAAAATAATAACGATAAGATGAATGGAAAGGTATAAAGAAATCCTCCGCAAAAAAACGTAACGATATATTTCGTTACTGAATAAGGAAATAAAGAAATTCCTTTGCTCACGAACGGTTTAAAACCATCTGACTTATCGGAATTGTAACTTGTACTAAAGGGGAAACTCGCAATAACTGGCATTAATAATAAATAAACATCCATTTCATTATCACGAAATCCAATCCATTTTATATCTGTTGATATAGGTCCGCTCGCAGCGTCTCCTAAATAACGAATGACATAATAATAATGATAAATACAAATAAGAACGAATCCACTAAACATAATAATTAAAGAAACACGATTACAAAAAGCTTGCTTTATATTTAAACGAAGTGCACGCATCATGACTGAAAAAGCCTCCACTGTTTTGATAAACTTGTCTATTTTCTATATTACTATTAAATGTAAGGATTTTCTTGTTTTTTTATTTGATTATTTGAAAAAAGGGAAATTCGTTGTCGTTAAGTAAGGTTTAACTGTATATCTTAAGAACACCTTTTCCTTTTCTCTTTTCTTCTGATAAACTATGGACAGTATGATATAACTTGACTGGAATTTTTTATACTGGAAATAATAAAAAAGAGAACTTGTATACAATGTAAGCGTGTGGTAATATCAAAGATGTACTGATTGACTATATTATCCAATTGGTCATTTTTGGAGGTGAAGATGTGGCGATAGATCGAAAACGTTCTATTATTGAGGCTGCAACAAAGTCTTTTTCAGCATTCGGTTATAAAGCAACAACGATGGATCAAGTAGCGAAGTTAGCGAATGTAGGAAAAGGAACGATTTATACTTTTTTCAAAAATAAAGAAGAGCTATTTGGCGAGATTATTTCTAATTTAATTACAGAAATGAAGCAAGTTGCAGAAAATGCAATTCGTTCAGATGTTTCATTTTTTGAAAATGTACATAGAGCATTATATAGCATATTAGAATTCAGAAAAGAACATCAGCTCATGATTAAGTTAATTCAAGAAGAGCGCGATATGGGAACGAAAGAAGTACAAGAAGTGATGCAACAAGTAGATGTGGAAATCGTTTCTGTCATTCAATCGTATTTAAAGATTGCGATTGATAAAGGTGAAATTAGCAAATGTGATCCAGAAATTACAGCATTTATTATGCTTCGCTTATACGTATCGCTTATTTTTGATTGGGAAAAAAATCATGAACCGCTAGAAAAAGAAAAAATTGCAGAATTATTTGAACTTTATTTATTAAAAGGATTGTCAAACTAAGATAATCCTTTTATTATTATAAAAAGTGACCAATTGAACGAAATGGTCATACATTTGATTTAGGAGGGATAATAGAAATATTCACTTCATATTAAGAAACAGTTGCATAGTATAAATTCGGAGATAAGGCATATGTATGAATCAGTATAGCCTTTTTGTTTGGTTAAAAATGACCGATTGAACAATTTGGTCATTTTAAAAAGGGGGAGAAATGATGAAAGGAAATCAGTTACTTCGTAAAGAGTTCACACAAATTATAAAAAGTAAAAAAATATTAATTCCAATTATCGCGGTTTTATTCGTACCAATTTTATATGCAGGTATGTTTTTATGGGCCTTTTGGGATCCATATAAACAGTTAGATGATTTGCCAGTGGCGGTAGTCAATTTAGATAAAGGTGCAGTATTTGATGGGAAACCAATTGAGGTCGGAAAAGGGCTTGTTGATAATTTAAAAGATAATACCAGTTTTAAATGGGAGTTTGTAAGTGAAAAAGAAGCGAAAAAAGGAATGGAAGGCAGAAAGTATTACATGTTAGTACGCATTCCAGATGACTTCTCAAGTAACGCTACAACATTATTAAAAGATGAACCAAAACCATTAAACTTAGAATATATTCCAAACGAAAGCTTAAACTTCTTATCTTCACAAATTGGCGGAACAGCCATTGAAAAAATTAAAGGTGAAGTAGCAAGTACGTTAACGAAAACATATGCAGAGAAAATGTTTGATTCTATTCAAGATGTCTCAAAAGGATTAGCAGATGGGGCGGAAGGGGCAAGCAAACTACACGACGGATCAAGTGAGCTGCATGATGGTTCAAGTAAAGTGACAGATGGACTTCATACACTTCAAGGGAAGTCTGGAGAGATGAAGGATGGAGTTCAGAAATTAGCAGATGGATCTAATAAATTAGTAGATGGGTCAGGAAAAGTAACAAATGGTTTAAATACGCTAAATAGCAAGACAGGTGAAATGCAGATAGGTATCGGGAAATTAGTAGACGGATCGGGAAAAGTAACAGATGGTTTACATGTATTAAATAGCAATGCAGGTATCGGAAAATTAGTAGACGGGTCTGGAAAAGTAACGAACGGTTTAAATACGTTAAATAGTAAAACCGGTGAGATGCAGACAGGTATCGGAAAATTAATAGATGGCTCTGGAAAAGTAACAGACGGTTTAAATACGTTAAATAGCAAAACAGGTGAAATGCAAAAAGGAATTGATGAATTACGTGATGGATCTGAGAAAGTGACCGGGGGTTTGAACAAATTAGTAAGTAAATCCGGTGAATTAAAAATAGGGACAACTGACCTATCAAATGGTATGGAAGCACTTGTTGAAGGGCAAAGCCAATTAGAAAAATGGTCTCAAGAGATTCAAAAGGGATTGCAAGATTTAAGTAGTAACGTACAAAAATCTACTGCAGCTTTAGAGGAAATGCAGTCAAAAGACCCTGCTATATTGAGTACAGTAAATGAGAAAATAGATGGAGCTGGGGCGAATGTAAATCAGTTAAATGAACTTACGCAATCAACAGCAGGAGATGCAAAAAATGCAGCACAAGATGTAGCGAATTTACAAAAGCAAATTGAAAGTTTACCAAAAGAATATCAAGAGCAGTTACAACCATTCATAACAAATGCGGTAAAAAGTACAGCGACAGTTCAGCAAAAAGCTGCCGGAGTAGCAGGCGGAACAAATAAATTAAATGAAGAAGTAAAACAATTAAAAGGTGAAATAAATCAAAAAACAGGTAATGGACAAAGCAAATTACCGAATCCAGCAGAATTACAATCTTTAACTGTTGGTATTGAGCGATTATCCAGTGCACAAACAGGGTTTGTTGAAAAATTCCAAGGGTTTGGTGTGAAATTAAATAATGCTAAAGAAGGGGCAAATACATTAAAAAACGAATCAGGTCACTTAATTGATGCGATAAATCAATTAGCAGATGGCTCGGATAAAGTAACGGGTGGATTAGGTGCATTATCTGCAGGAGCAAATCAAATGGCAGGTGGTGTAAATCAGTTAGCAAATGGCTCAAGCCAAGTAACAGGCGGTTTAGGAACATTATCTGCAGGGGCAAATCAAATGGCAGGTGGTGTAAATCAATTAGCAAATGGCTCAAGCCAAGTAACAGGTGGTTTAGGAACATTATCTGTAGGAGTATCCAAATTAGCAGATGGCTCAAAGCAAGTAACAGGAGGTTTAGGATCATTATCTGTAGGAGTAAACCAAATGGCAGGTGGAGTAACCCAATTAGCAGATGGCTCTGGTCAAGTAACAACTGGCATAGGTACGCTAAATGGTGGTCTAAATAAAATGTCAACTGGCTCAACCCAGCTAATCGACGGCGTAAATAAACTAGCAGACGGATCAGGAAAAGTAACGGATGGCCTTGTAAAAGTAAACGACGGTTCAGGTGAACTTGCTGAGAAACTTGGCGAAGGAGCAGAGAAAACTGGTGAAGTAAAAGGAACAGATAAAATGTATGATATGTTTGCAAGTCCTGTAAAAGTGAAGACGGAGAAAATGGCGGAAGTTCCTAACTACGGAACTGGATTTACACCGTACTTCTTATCACTTGGTTTATTCGTTGGGGCATTATTATTATCTATCGTATATCCATTACGTGATACAGTGGGCGTTCCAAAATCAGGATTTAGTTGGTTTATTAGTAAGTTCGGTGTGTTACTATCAGTCGGTATTATTCAAGCGGTAGTAGCGGATGTGATATTACTATTCGGATTAGGTGTAGAAGTACAAAGTATTCCGTATTTCATACTTTTTAGCATCGTTACAAGTTTAGCGTTTATCGCATTAATTCAATGTTTAGTAACAGCATTTGGTGATGCAGGACGTTTTATCGCCATCATCACATTAATTATTCAGCTTACAACAAGTGCCGGAACATTCCCGCTAGAATTGATTCCGAAGTTTTTACAACCATTCAATGCTTGGTTACCGATGACATACTCTGTATCCGGATTGAAAGCAGTCGTATCAAGTGGAGACTTTAACTTCATGTGGCAAAACATAGGAATACTCATGATTTTCATCGTTGCATTATCACTTGGAACAATTGCCTCCTTAACTTGGATGCACAAACGACAATTTAGAAATATTGCGGAAAATCAATCGATTGAAGCGTAGAAAAAAGCACCTTTTCGGTGCTTTTTTATTGTAATGCAGGGCATTTTTTTGTAGTTCGGCTATGAATCAAAAACGAAAGAAAAGGATTTACAACAATTTATAGAGAAAATTAGATATAGAGAAGTTGATATGATGAAAGGAAATCGTACTTACTATTTTATCTTAAATCCGCTAATCATCTTTCTTGTTTACGCCCTTTCATCTATCTTGTTTCATAAAGAAAAATATATAAATATGAAAGATGCACTAGGAATACTTGTAGTTTACTATGTGCTTATTAGTGGGTATTACTTTATGGATGTTGTAAGTGAAAGAATGAAGAAGAATAGTAAGGACAAACAATAAAGTCTTATTGTATAAAAATCAATGGAGGACAATAAAATGACTGACAGTGAAATGAAATTTAGGAATGCGACCATTCGTAACTTTTTTGATAAAGAGGACCGTTTAAAATCGATTCCAGGTCAAAAGAAGAAAAAACTAGTATTGTTAGAGTATTTAATTAGCAAGTTAAATGCGGAGAATCAGTATACGGAAAAAGAAATGAATACATTTATAAAACAATATCATGATGATTTTTGTACGATTAGACGCGAGTTTATTGTACACGGGTTTATGGATCGTGAGGATAATATGTACCGTATAAATGGGAGAGAAGTTTGGACGAAGTGGGAGGAGTTAAAATAATGAATCAGAAGGGGAATCCTTACGTTATCTATTTTTCTTTGTAGCTTTTAGAAAAAGGTATGAGGTGATTCAGTGATACGCTTAGCAAAAGAGATTGATGCGGAATCAATTATAGATATTAGAAAAGAAATTATATTATCGAAAACTACTACAAAGTTTTTTATAGTATCTCCAAATAAATTACCAAATGATATTGATGCAGAAAAAGAAAAGATACGGAAAAGCAATGAAAAGGGTAATCTTTACATAGTTTATGAAGTAGATAAAAAAGTGGTTGGCTTTTTAATTTTCAATCGATATGAATTAGACCGCTTACGACATGCAGGTACAATGGGAATGGGGATTAGAGAGGCGTACTGTAATCAAGGCATTGGTACAGAACTAATTGAATTCCTTATTAGCTGGGCTAAAGGGCAGGAAGGTTTAGAGAAAGTTTGTTTAGGTGTAGTTTCTATTAATGACAGGGCGATTAAGGTGTATAAACGTATGGGATTTGTAGAAGAAGGAAGACAAAGGAATCAAATTAAATATGAAGATGGATCTTATGGAGATGATGTATTGATGGGGTTTTATATTGAATAAAATACATATTATTTAGCACATGTATATACGGTATGATATATACATGTGCCCCCTATTGTAAACTTCTATAAGCAGTATAAATTCCTACTTATTAACAGACTTTTCCCTATGTATAATATTAATATAGTAAAATCATAACAACCCATATTGCAGTTTCCAATAATATACTATATAATCAATTTAAGAAAACGTTTTCATGCAAAGGGGGAGAATTTCGTGTCGACTATAGAGGACGTGGCGAAATTAGCGGGGTTATCAAGGACAACGGTTTCTAGGGTGATTAATAATCATCCATATGTTTCAGATGAGAAGAAAAAAAGGGTTCAATTAGCAATGAAGCATTTAGGCTTCGTTCCTAATTCTGCGGCGAGAAGGCTTCGTAAACAAAAGACGGAAACAATTGCGGTGCTAGTTCCAAGGATTACAAATCCTTTCTTCAGTAGATTTATCGAAGCAATCGAGATTGCTGCTTCTGAACATAAATATAAACTGATTATTTGTCAAACAAGATATTTACCGGAAAAAGAGATGGAGTATTTACAATTATTATCTACGAAACAAGTAGATGGGATTATTCTATGTTCACTAGAAAATCCGTGGGAAGATGTAGAACCATACTTACAACACGGTCCAATCGTGTTATGTAATGAATATATTGAGGAAGCAAATATTCCAACAGTGAAGTTTGATCATGCGCAAGGAGCATACATAGCTGCTAAGCATGTGTTAGAACAAGGATATCGTAATCTTATTTTTTGCCGTGGTAACGAAACCAAAGTGGTTAGCCAACAGCGAAAAATGGGCTTTTTACGTGCCATAACGGAGAAGAGCCGCCAAGTAGAAGCGATTGATTTTCTTGAAAACGCTTTCTCTTGGGAAGATGGAAAACGAATATTCCATGAAGTATTAAAGGACAAAAAAAATCCTACCGCGATTTTGGCAGGAGGCGATGAGGTAGCAGCTGGAATTATTTCAGAGGCGAAACGCCATGACTGGAGCATTCCAGATGATCTCGCTGTTATCGGTTTTGATAATCAAATTTTATCACAGATTACAGAGCCAGGTATTACGACAATTGAACAGCCAATCGATGAGATGGCCCGAAAAGTTGTCGACCTGATGATGGATAAAATCCATACGAAAAATTATCGAAAAAAAGAATTGTATGAGTTTGAACTGGAGCTCTTGGTGAAAGGTTCAACGATGAAGGATACGATGTTATTAGCCTAGTAGACTATGTCTGCTAGGTTTTTTTCTGTTCACAAACTACTATTCTTCGTGAACGCAGTCATCACATTTGTTATGGTATGCTTCGTGTTGCTCATCAATTTCTTTCCCGCAGTGCGCACAAGTTTTCGTCGGTAAATTTCTGAAAAACTCCATTGGTTGATCGATCATGTCAATCCCTCCATTTCCATTTCTTACTATCATTGTATTAGTACAAAAAACAAAAGTCAACAACTGTTTTATAACAAAATTGAAAATTAATGAAAAAGTTTAGGAAATGGATTATAGTTAACAATGTAGAATGTAAGTGAAACATGCATTTCTACTCGGTTTTAGAAAGGATGGATACATATGAAAATGACTGTTGTCGGCTTTTGGGGCGGCTTTCCAGAAGCGGGAGAAGCAACGTCGGGGTATTTGTTTGAACACGATGGTTTTCGTTTACTTGTAGACTGTGGTAGTGGTGTACTAGCACAGCTTCAAAAATATATAACACCATCTGATATAGATGCAGTTGTACTTTCGCACTATCATCACGATCATGTTGCAGACATTGGGGTATTGCAATATGCAAGATTAATTACAAGTGCGACAAAAGGGCAACTACCGGAATTACCAATATACGGTCATACGTTTGACGAGAGTGGATTTCATTCTTTAACGCATGAACCGCATACGAAAGGAATCCCGTACAATCCAGAAGAAACACTTCAAATTGGACCGTTCTCGATTTCATTCTTAAAAACTGTTCATCCTGTTACATGCTTTGCGATGCGTATTACAGCAGGTAATGACGCTGTAGTATATAGCGCTGATTCCAGTTATATTCCTGAATTTATTCCATTCACAAAAGATGCTGATCTTTTCATTTGTGAGTGTAATATGTATGCACATCAAGAGGCTGCAAAAGCAGGGCATATGAATAGTACAGAAGTAGCAAGTATTGCGAAAGATGCGAATGTAAAAGAACTTTTATTAACGCACTTACCGCATACAGGCACCCCATCTGATTTAGTAACAGAAGCAAAACAAATTTTCAGTGGCCATATTACGCTAGCGCATAGTGGCTACGTATGGAACTCATGAGGTGATACGATGTTATTTATTGATAATAAAGGAATTACAGATCCTAGAATAAACTTAGCAATTGAAGAATATTGTGTGAAGAATTTAGATATTAACGAAACGTATTTACTGTTCTACATTAACGAACCTTCGATTATCATTGGTAAAAACCAAAACACAGTAGAAGAAATTAATGCAGATTACGTAAAAGAAAAAGGGATTCATGTCGTTCGTCGTCTATCAGGCGGAGGCGCAGTATATCATGATTTAGGAAACTTAAACTTCAGTTTTATTACGAAAGATGATGGAGACAGTTTCAGCAACTTCAAAAAATTCACAGAGCCTGTAACGAAAGCGCTTGGTAAATTAGGCGTAAATGCAGAACTAAGTGGCCGTAACGACATTTTAGCTGAAGGTAGAAAAATTTCAGGTAACGCGCAGTTCTCAACGAAAGGTCGTATGTTCAGTCACGGTACGTTACTATTTGACTCTGAAATCGATCACGTCGTATCAGCACTGAAAGTAAAAATGGATAAGATCCAATCAAAAGGTATTAAATCAATCCGTAGCCGCGTTGCGAACATTACAGAATTCTTAAACGAAAAAATGACGACAGAAGAGTTTAGACAACTTCTTCTAGAAACAATTTTCGAAGGGGAAACAGAAATTCCGACGTACGAATTAACAGAACATGATTGGAAAGAAATCCATAAACTATCTGAAGAACGTTACCAAAATTGGGACTGGAACTACGGAAAATCTCCGAAGTTCAACTTACAACATTCACACCGCTTCCCAGTTGGACAAGTTGATGTTCGTCTGGAAGTGAAAAAAGGAACAGTAACAGAATGCAAAATTTATGGTGACTTCTTCGGTTCATTAGATGTGCATGACATTGAAGAACGTCTAACAGGTGTCCAGTTTGATAAAGATGCATTCACTGCAGCTTTAGAAGGCGTAGATATTAAACGCTACTTCGGTAACATTACAACAGAAGATTTCTTACATTTATTCTTCTAAAAATGAGGGAGGCTGCCGTAATGGGCAGCCTCTTTTTTTGCGTAGATTGTCGCGTTTTGTTGGTAAGTCGATATATTAGAAAAATCGCTGATATATTTCGAGTTACGGTCGATATATTTGGAAAATCGCTGATATATTTCGAGTTACGGTCGATATATTTGGAAAATCGCTGATATAAATTGAGTTGCGCCGATATAATTTTACTCACCATAAAATCACAAGACATTTGCCCCTCGTAAAGGCATATATATATTCAAAAGGAGGCGGATTGAAATGAAGAGGGTAATGTACGTTGTATTACTACTCAGCTTCGTCATCGGAATGACAGCCTGTAACGATGAAACGTCCTCAAGTCGCACACTTTTATCTATTGGAAAGCCAGCGAAGGATAATGTCATATATTTTACGCATACAGATAACAAACGAAAGATCGCTGATATACAAACAATGTTTCAAAATAAGAAATGGAAAAGAAATGAAACGTTTAGTACAGTGAATAAAACGCCAGATCTTGTCTTGTCGATAGATGAGGACAATACCGGGTTACCGACGTTATATGTTACATTGTTTTTTCATGAAGATGGCGCGGACGTTCTTAACTTGTACGGGGAGTATACGAGCTTAAATAAAGAAGAACTTGCAATGCTGAGAGAAAAGATGAGTGCATATTATCCTAAAATGATTTTTGGTCTAGTTTCATACATTGCTTGTAAACAAAATTCATTTATCCTTCCAAAGTAAACGAAGAGGAGGTGATCTGTTTATATGCAGTTAATAGAATAACACTTGCCACTTTAATTTTCTTTTAATATAATTAATTTAGAATTTTTAAATATTCTAAATTTTATAAAGGTGGGGTTTGTGTGAATCTCGTTCAATCTTTGGCTGAAACGGCGAAAAAGAAGGGGGATAAACCGGCTTATATATTTATGAATCAGTCGGTCTCATATGACCAATTAAACAAAATGGTCACAAGGTTTTCTAGCAATTTAGCAGCGATGGGCATTGGAAAAGGGGACAATGTTGCATTAGTTGTTGGAAATTCACCACATTTTTTGGTCGGTTTATACGGAACAATGAAAGCGGGAGCAACTGTTATTCCAGTTAATCCAATTTATACAGCAGACGAAATGCATTACATTTTACAAAATGGAGATGTAAAAACAATCATCGTACTCGACGTCCTTCTACCTGTTATACAATCTCTTACAACAAGACTTCCTTCACTTGAAAACATCATCATATGCGAAACCTCATCAGATTTTAACCATACAGAAACCGAAAAAATGAAAACGTTTACCAGAATGATAGGGGCTGGAGATGTAACTTACGAAGGCCCAGAGCTAGATGAAGACGATGTAGCGGTTATTCTATACACTTCAGGCACGACTGGAAAACCGAAAGGCGCTATGTTAACGCATAAAAATTTATATAGTAATGCGAGTGATGTGGCGTCGTATTTACAATATACGGCTAATGATCGCGTCGTTGCGGCACTGCCAATGTTCCACGTATTCTGTTTAACAGTGGCGGTCAATGCACCGATTGTGAACGGGGCAACGATTTTGATGTTACCGAAATTTAGCCCGAAAGAAGTATTCCGTATTTGCCGCACGTACGAACCGACGATTTTTGCCGGTGTACCGACAATGTATAATTATTTATATTTATTCGAAGAAGCAAGCGCAGAAGATGTGAAGACGCTTCGTCTTTGTATTTCAGGTGGTGCTTCAATGCCTGTTGCTCTTCTGCAAAACTTTGAACAACGTTTTGACGTTATCGTTTCAGAAGGATACGGTTTATCAGAAGCATCACCAGTTACTTGTTTCAACCCGCTAGATCGTCCGCGTAAGCCAGGATCGATCGGTACAAATATTTGGCATGTAGAAAATAAAATTGTAAATGAACTTGGGGAAGAAGTACCTGTTGGTGCAGTTGGGGAATTAATTGTGCGCGGACCTAACGTTATGAAAGGATACTATAACGCACCAGAAGATACAGCAGCGACATTGAAAGACGGCTGGCTGTATACAGGAGACTTAGCGAAAATGGATGAAGAAGGTTACTTCTATATCGTTGATCGTAAAAAGGATATCGTCTTAGTTGGGGGGTATAACGTATACCCTCGTGAAGTAGAGGAAGTATTGTACATGCACGAATCAGTGGCGGAAGTTGTCGTAATCGGTGTCCCTGATGAAAACTTAGGAGAAGCAGTGCGAGCTTACGTCGTTCTGAAACAAACGAACGTAACAGAAGAAGAACTTATGCATTACTGTGCGTTACATTTAGCGAAATATAAAGTACCAAAGAGTATTGAATTTTTAACAGAACTGCCGAAGAATACGACAGGTAAGTTGCTGAGAAGAGCTTTAAGAGAAAAAGCGATGCAAGTTTAAATATAGGGGCAACCATCTTTATGAAGATGGTTGCCTTTCTATTTTTTAGCATTGGTTAAGCTATGGTGCCATATATTTAAACCGTAATATGACTAATAAGGAGGAGATATAAGTGGAACAGAAGGAATTACGTTTACGGCGAGTGCAGTATCTTATTTGTGACATTATGGATGAAATGAATGCTGAAAGTGAGAAGAAAAACTTAGAGGTTTTGCAGCAAGTCATTGATCACCTTTCAGGAGCGATAGGTGATTTAGTGGATCCATCGAGCACGTATTCTATCGATTATTTGGAAAGGAAAGTTCATACAGCGCATTATTTACTTTTTAAAAATGAGCGGAAAGCGTACTTATGTAGGAAATAATAGTATTATTTTTATTTGACATTGATAATCATTATCAATATGATAGTTGTGTTAAGTATATTTATATAAAGGGAGAGGTCATGTTGATAATGATTAAGAAAAAATATATGAATGCATTCGTTATAGCAGCAACTTTAGCAGTTCCATTCAGTGGTATTATGGCACCGATTGCGAAAGCAGAAGCGGCAGTAGAAATGAAAGCAGCTAGCAAACTAGCAGATGGTACATATGACGTTATTTTAAAGACTTATAAAGATCAAACGAATGACACATCAGTTGCATCTACATATTTAAAAAATCCAAAAGTAACGATTCAAGGTGATAAAAAAATCGTTACGTTAACAGTTCAAGATAGTAGCTATTTTCAGTATCTTAGAGTAGAAAATCCAAATAAAATAGGGACATTCCATGATGTAAAAGTAATTTCCGAAGATAAAGCAAATAACGGTACGAAAGTTGTTCAATTTGAAATTGATGAGTTTTCGAAAAAATATAATATGCAAATGCATATATTAATTCCAGCAATTAAATATGATCATACATATCAAGTACAGTTTGAAATCGATGCGAGTGCAATTGAACAGAAGCCTAAATTCTCTGATGTACCAGCTTGGGCACAAGAATCAGTTCAATATTTAGTAGATAAAGAAGCAGTGCACGGTAAGCCAGATGGTACATTTGCTCCAGCTGAAAATATCGATCGTGGCTCAGCTGCGAAAATATTAGCAACTGTTTTAGGTTTAGAAATTAAGAAAGATGCAAAGCCATCATTCCGTGATGCACAAAATCACTGGGCTACACCATACATCGCAGCAGTTGAAAAAGCAGGTATTGTAAAAGGTGATGAGAGGGGTAACTTTAATCCAAGCGGGTTAATTAACCGTGCATCAATGGCTTCTATGCTAGTAAATGCATATAAATTAGAAAGAAATGAAAATATAAAACTACCAAAAGAATTTGCTGACTTAAAAAATCATTGGGGTGCAAAGTATGCCAATATTTTAATTCAAGAAAATATTTCAGTTGGAACAGATAATGGCTGGGCTCCAGATAAAGCGGTAAGCCGTGCGGAAGCAGCACAATTTATTGCGAAGGCGGATAAGTTGAAGAAATAAATGAAATAGAGTGAGAAAATAAAGGCGCACAACGGTCACTTTTGTGAATGGGTTGTGTGCCTTTTTGTTGTGAGATTCATTAATGGGATAGAGGTAGATAAAGTATTGCCTCTTTGGATAAGGGGGAATACTTTATTTCAATTTAGAAGAGAGAATAAAGGAAAAGTTTGGTTTGATAATATTCGTTTACTAGAAGGAAACGCTCTTATTAAAAACGAGTACGACAACGACGGAAATGTTGTTGCGACGTATGATGCATCAGGAAATAAAAAGAGCGAGACAGATGAAAAAGGAAATACAAAACTATATGATTACAATAAAGATAATCTATTAACAAAGGTTACCTTGAAAAATGGTACTTCTGTAAATTATCGTTATGATCATAATGGAAACACAACAGAAAAATCTGTCATGTTTGGTGGGAAAACACAAACACACAAATATGAATATGATGTAAATAATAAAAATACAGTGTATATCGATGCGTTAAACCGTCGTATTGAAAATACGTACGATGAAAATGCAAACAAGATTAAAACAAAAATGCCAAACGGCTCTATTTTAGAATCTGTATATGATACAGCAGATCGCGTCGTTGGTGAAAAGCGTAACGGAAAAGATTCATTTACATTCGAACGTGATCAAAATGGACAAGTTACGAAAGTGAAAGATCTTGTCAACGGCGTAGAACGCATGAAAACATACGACAAGGCAGACCGCGTTACAAGTGCGACAGATAGCCGAGGCGGAAAAATTGACTGGGCATATCACGACAAAGCAAATAGTAAGACAGAAAAACTAAAAGAACAAACAGTAACGCAAGGCGGATACACAAATAAAGTATCGTATGACTACAACACGCTAGATCAAAACATTCGTGTGACAGACGGTTCTCAAACGTATCGCTTTGATTATGACGATCAAGGAAATGTTCGTACGTATACAGCTGGTAATGGTTCAGGTTCTACTTTTAACTATGACCACGCGAACAAAATTAAAGATTTAGTAGTAGGTACATCAAACAGTATTCTACTTTCTGAACGCTATGAATATGACCAATCGGGAAACCGTACGAAGATTAAACATGAAGGTGCGGGCGGAAAAGTAACAGAAACAAACTTTGTTTATGACCCGATTAACCAATTATTAAATGAAGCACTACCAAACGGAACAAGTAAATCTTACACATATGATGGATTTGGAAACCGTACGAGTGTGAAAGTTGTAGAGAATGGAAAAGAAACAAAGTCTATAGCGGCAACATTCAATGAAGGAAATCAACTTGTAAAATTCGGAAACGAATCGTTAACGTATGATGCGAATGGTAATTATGAAAAAATAGATAGTAAATTCGTTATCTAAATTGGAAAATGAAGCTAGCTATGTGATACAGAAGAAGTGAAAGAGAGAAGAGCTGGTATTGGCTCTTCTTTTTTGGGTTCGTGATTCAATGAATTACAACTATTTTTTGAAGAATTTCACTGTGATTTAATGCTTTTATTACTAGAAATTAGCAAATAAAAAAAGAACAATTGTGAAACAGACTCTTTTTTATAATTAATGTGCTATAAACTGAAAAAACTTGAGAAAATTTATAAATCTTTCTATTCAAAATGAATTATAACCATTTTTTCGAATAACGGTGCTGTAATTTAACGCCTTCTCTACTAGAAAAACTGGCAAATAGGAAAAGAAACAATTGTGAAATGGGTTCTTTTTATAATTAATGTGCTATAAACTAAAAAAACTTGAGAAAATTTTATTTATATTGAATATTCTGTCTTTTGTTGTTAAAATTTGTAATGTATTACCAATACTTTACAAAGGGGTTGTTAGTATGAGTAATGTTTTAGCAAAATTATTTGGGGTAAAAAATGAGGTTGTTGGTCCACAATATTATGAAGAAGGCTGTGACTATGATAGTTATTGTGGTACAAGCCGTCGCACATTACTTCGTCATTATGGTAACGGACGTTTTGTTGCTGTTGGTTGTTGCTAAAAGTGTAAAATTCAAAGCTAAGAATATAAAATTCTTAGCTTTGAATCCTATTAAATTAAAGATAGAAAGGCGTTTAATATGATTATATATCTTCTACTATTTTTCATATGGTTACTTTTTCTATTAGTTCTACTTATACAAATTAGTAAGTTGAAAAAAGCGCTCGCTCTATTACCTAAACCAAAATTTATTCAGAAAAAATCAAACTCCTTAATAAAAAAAGATATTAGCGATATATTACAATTACCAAATTCTTATTCCATCCATGATGAATCTATTATCTTGTTAATGGCCGCATCATGTAAAATATGCCATGAAAAATTAAATGAAATTATTCATAAAAATAAGCACAAATCACATAACCTAATAATATATTTATATTCCGAAACCCCAGATTTATACAATCAATTTAATAATAGTATTCCAGCGCATTGTAAGATTCCGGTATTTCCTTTATCTGAGATTCAAAAAAAACAATTACAAATATTTGTTTTCCCGACATTTATACGTATAAATTCTGAAGCTACTATTACTAAGTTCTCTCCAATATCTGACAATGTCCTCTAAAAGAAAAAAAGTGAGGGTTTTTTATATGTTCATTACTTACATACTAAGAACTATTAAACTAATTTGGAAACTCAATAAGATTTGGTTTTGCTTTTCTAGCATATTCATGATTATTTTAGGGATGTTACCTGTGGCTACAATATGGACTACAAAAGAACTTGTTAACAATGTATCTACCATCATTACAAGTGAAAATAAAAATTATACATTAGCTATTACTCTGCTTGTACTACAATTTTTGCTATTATTAATTGAAACTATCATTAAACAATTCCAGTATTATATTGACGAAAATATGCGCTTTAAGCTCACTAAATTTTTAACTGAAGAAATTGCTTATAAGACATTTAAAATACCGTATTCATATTTTGATAATCCTGATTTTTATAACTATACCAATCGAATAAAATCAAATACTGGTAGACGTCTACTATCACCAATTAACAATTTATTTTTAATTGCACAATCTTTAATAACCATTTCATCTTTAATTATTTTTTTACTCTCTATTCATTGGAGTTTAGCTGTAGTTGCTAGTATTACCTTTTTTCCAGCTCTTTTCATAAAATCATATCTTGGTAAACAAGGATTTGAACTCACAAAAAAAACTACTCCCCTCTTAAGGGAGACAAATTATATAGAGAACTTGTTAATGCAAAAAGATACGATTAAGGAAATTAGAATTTTTAACCTACATACGTACTTCATACAAAGATGGGAGAAAAAATATAATAAAAATATGAGTTATTCTTTAAATTTCTTAAAAACCAAAAGTAAAGCGGAAATATTTTTAGAGTTGCTAGTAGCTCTTTCATATTGTGGTTCGGCCGGAATTATTATTTGGCTCATTAAAAAATCTGCTGTTAAAATTGGTGACTTCGTTTCTATAGGACAAGCAGTACATAATACACAAAATGCATTACATAACATTTCAGCTAATTTGGCTCAATTATATGAGGATGTATTATATATATATGACTATTTTCATTATATCGATTCACTAGATGAGGATGAAATAAATACCGATGAACAAGTACCGTTTCCTAGTGTTTTACAATATGGCATACGCTTTGAAAATGTATCTTTCTCATACCCTAATAATAAAAATAAAATTTTACAAAATGTATCTTTTTCTATATTACCTAATGAAAAGATAGCAATAGTCGGTCATAATGGATCTGGAAAAACTACATTAATAAAATGCCTGCTTGGACTATATCCACTTACATCTGGAAATATATATTTTGATAATATACCTATTAACAAAATTCAATTACATTCTTTAAGAGAGCACACGACAGTAATGTTTCAAGATTTTATTCAGTACCATTTAACCATAAGAGAAAATATCGCCCTTGGTAATGTTTCCGAAATAAATAATGATGAAAAACTAAAAAATGTAGCTATGCAGTCAGGAATCCATGAAGATATCCAACTATTCCCGAATGCATACAACACTCCATTAGGGAGATTTTTACAAGAGGGTGAAGAGCTCTCAGGAGGTCAATGGCAAAAATTAGCGATATCTCGATCGTTATTTAAAAATGGTAATATCATGATTCTAGATGAGCCAACTGCTGCGTTAGATCCTATTTCAGAAAGAGAAATTTTTGATAAATTTGAATTACTGACTAACCAGAAAACTACAATTATGATTTCTCATAAAATGTCTGCAGCTAAATTAGCAGATAAAATTGTTGTATTAGACAATGGTGAATTAGTTGAGTTCGGTACTCATGAAGAGCTTTTCCTAAAAAAAGGGAAATACTATGAATTATACACAACCCAAGCAACTCTATATCAAAATAAACTTGATGAGGTTTTAATATGAATGAAATTATCTTAATTTTAAGGATATTAATAGGTACTCTTTTTCTATCGTCCTCTATTAGTAAACTATTACATTTTAGCAAACACGTTGTCATTGTAGGGGAATATAAAATCCTCCCCAAAAAATTCATAAAATTCTTTTCTAGGATGGAAGTAAGCCTTGCGTTAATTTGTTCCATTTCACTCATTCTAGGATTATTACAGTTTTGGGTAGGCGCTATACTTTTACTTTTATTAATTATGTATACAATAGGAATCATTGTTAATTTATATAGGAAGAGAACCAATATTTCTTGCGGATGTGGTGGAATTGTAGGAGATCATAACTTATCTTGGACTTTAGTGTTTCGTAATATTTTTTTAGTAGGATTAATTATTTTCCTTATTAAAAATGAAACAGATTTTTTCAGCTTGCAATCTCTCCTTATATATGAAAAGGATATATCACTAATTTTCAATCATAATGGAATCTTCTCTATACTTTTATCAACATTCTTAGTTTTATTAATAGCAATTTTAAACTCAACATTCACAATTTATCGTAGTATGAATCATTTTTTATATCTTACAAAACAAATAAAGGAGTGAAAGATATGAACTGGACGGATTATTTACTTTGGGCTTGCATGATTATCCAAATGATTATTTTCTTTTTGTTAATTAGGTTAGTAACAGACTTTTTGAATAAATTCCAAAATCAAGTAAATATAATCGAATTTAAAAATTCTGCTAAGACAAATATGGAGATAAACAAAGAAGAGTTAATGAAAAGCTAATAAATAAAATTTTTTCCCTTTCAATTCAAGTATATGAAGTGTTTCTTTTTCCTGAATTTGTTGTAAAAACTAGTTCATTAGGCTACCGTCAGTAGAGAATCTCTACTAATGGTAGCTTCACTTTATAGGAAAGGTTAGGCTAACATGAAAAAAAATTTTGCACAAACATATTTAACGATACCGTTCCACCTATTCTTATCGTTTATTATCATTATATTTATCGGCACATTACCGCACTTATTTATTGGGATGAAGATCGATTTTAACAATTACCTGCACACACTTACGGACGTCACCTCTAAATTAATAGGGTGGGATCCATTAACTTACACGAAATTTGCAAAACCCCTATTTCCTCAAATTCTAATTCAATATGGAAACACGATTATTATCTTTTTAGCTGCTCTTTTTATTTCCGTATTAGTTTCTTTTATGACTGTTTATGCCTTGTTGCTACTCCCTGTAAAAAAAAGAGAAAGAATAAAATCATTTTTTTTACTATTAGAAGCAATTCCCGATATTTTTATTATTTTGTGTCTCCAATTACTTGTCGTTTGGATTTATAAACAGACAAATTTTTTAATCGCAAATATAGCTGGTACAAAAGACAACTCAATCTTACTATTTCCGATTATTTGCTTAAGTTTTCCAACTACTCTTATGTTTAGCAAGCTACTATTGCTACGTTTTGAAAATGAATTACAAAAAGATTATACCTTGCTAGCACGCGCCAAAGGATTTGACACGTTTTATATTCTCAATCGTCACGTTCTAAGAAACGTCTTTTTAAGTACTCTCTACTTCTCAAAAACAAATATTTGGTATATGTTATCTAATTTATACATTATTGAATACTTACTCAATGTTCAAGGTATTTTCACATTTTTAAAAACGTATAATACCGAATTAGAACCAGCACCTGAAATATTTTGCGTTACATTGTTTTTAATTTACATTCCTATCTTTATTGTCTTTAAGCTTTTCAATATTTTCATACCTGATGAACTGAAAGGAGAATCTTAACATGTGGGCCCATTTAAAAAGAGATAAGTATTTCATAATTTGTATATCCTTTTTGCTTCTATTAATCATAGTAAGCATTGGAAATTCCATATTCTTTGATGGGAAAGTTCGCCAAACATCTATTCTATATGATGAAAGTGGTAATGTACACGCGGCACCATTTCCTCCTTCTTTCACTTTTCTGTTAGGTACGGATATGAAGGGATATGATTTATTACATAGAGTAGTAGATGGAGCGAAATGGACCATTGGTATATCGTTATTAATAGCATTTCTACGAACATTTATCGGGTTAGCAATTGGATTATTCTTCGCTTTTTATGTAAGAAAAAGTTTTAAGACACTTGAAGCTCTCTTTGATTGTTTTACAGTTGTTCCAATGACCCTCATTGGTTACTTTATTCTTGATACAGTATTGCGTTTTCAAAATGGGTCTCCAGTTCCCTCTTTCTTTGAACGAGCATCCTTTGAAATCATAGTCTTAGTCATTCTCGCTTTACCCGTTCTTATATTTTATTTTGCAAAAGAGACAAAAAAGATACTGAACGAAGAATTTATAGAAGCTGCTACAATATTAGGAGGAAGCAAATTTCATCTCGCTATAAAACACATATTTCCAAATATGTTTCCTATTCTAATCATTGTTATGATGCAACAATTTGTACAAACTTTAATCATTTTCTCTCATTTTGGTATTTTAGAATTATTTTTTGGTGGTACAATTCTTTTCTACGGAAATGAAGCTGAGTCAGTTAGCAATGAATGGTCAGGTTTAATTGGTCTCTATTTTCGTTCCCTCTCTGTTCAACCTTGGATTCCAATGGTTCCTATTACATTTTTCATCCTGACTATTATTACAGCACATATTATGCTACAAAGGATACAATTAGCATTTGAAAAACGACACATGAAACAAACATCTCAAGAACCAATAGAACAACTCAATACTTCTAATTTTATACAACAACTCCCCGCTAATTCATTTACACTCTATGATGACAAATAGCATTGGAGCAATATATTCCTATAGGGGAGTGTAAAACATCTTTTTTAGTAAAAAGGGATATTTATATGAAGAAAAAACTAGAGATATTGAAAAAAACTAAAAGAATTTTAACCTGGGACAGCAGAGGAAATGGATGGTGAAAATTAAATGAAAAATAATTTGTAGAAAGAAGAGCTGATATCGGCTTTTCTTTTTTATAAATATCTTATATAGCTGATTGTTATGCAATAAATATGCTAGATGGAGACGTTTGGCTCTATTATTCAGAATATCCTTTAGTTCAAATGAAAGATAAAAAATTTCATATGTCGTGGAATGAAATAAAGGTAACTATGGAAATATGGTCGGAAAGTTTTGCGGTTGCTCAAGATAAAGTAGTGTTCATTACTTAAGATAAAAAGTTGGTTGTTTATGATTTAAATAATAATCATGTGCATGATGTGAATCTTCGTAATGAATTAGGAGAACCGATTCAATTTGTTGCTTATTATAGCCGCGGATCTGTTATGTATTTTCAGATGGATGATAGGCTGTATTATGTTGATACAATTAATATATGAGATGATAAAAAAAGCGTACTCAACAATCTGGGTACGCTTTTTCATAACCGTTATATATTCCTCTTCATCAACTCCCCAACTTGCGTCGCAACACACTCAACATCACTATCAATTTCGTTTAACACGTAAGATTCTAAAATGCCCATTACAGCCGTTCCTAAAAATTTTAAAATGATGTGTTTATCGATGTTTTTATTTATTGATGTGTTTGTGTTTAACTTTTTCTCTATTTCACCCATGATGAAAGTTAATAACTTTTTTTGAAACGATAATGTGCTGTTACTTTTAAATAACGCCGCGAAAAATGGTTTGTGTTCTTTGAAGTATTCAAACCATATGATCGTTCCTTCTATAAACCCTTTGTTTTGTTTCTCATAGCATATTTCTTTTAATTGGTCTAAATGATCGTCCACAATTTTATCTAATAAATTGTACTTATCTAGATAGTGTAAGTAAAAAGTTTTTCGCCCGATGTTTGCTTTTTCGGTAATGTTTTTTACTGTAATTTCGTCGAAACCATCTGTAATTAACATTTCTATAAATGCCGATTGAATGGCGTTTTGTGATTTTATAATTCTTCGATCGATTTTCTCCATATGGTGTTCCTCCGTTGTTGATACACATATTTCTGTATGTGTGTATTATGACCCAAATGCGTAAATGTGGTCATTGAAACAAGTGATCGCTCGCTTTATTATAAATATACACGTGAGTAATAACTCTCACAAGTGTAAAATTAAAAATGAGATAAAGGTGGTTTTATATATGGCAGTTACGAAGAAAAATGTACGATTTTATGCAAGAGGTTTACAAGTTGCAGGTATTTTGAACATTCCTGAAGGTGCTGAGGAAAAGAAACAAAATCCAGCGATTGTTTGTGTGCATCCAGGTAGTAGCTGTAAAGATCAAACAGCAGGATTGTATGCCGAGAAGTTAGCAGAACAAGGATATGTAACGCTTGCGTTTGATGCATCGTATCAAGGGGAAAGTGAAGGTGCACCGAGATATATAGAAGAGCCAGCTGCGCGAGTTGAGGATATTCGCTCAGCAGTAGATTATGTAACTACCCTACCTTATATAGATGAAGAACGTATCGGTGTGTTAGGGGTTTGTGCAGGCGGTGGTTATGCAGTAAATGCTGCGATGACAGAGCGCCGTATTAAAGCGGTTGGTACAGTTGTTGGTGCAAATATCGGTCGTTTAAATCGTGAGTCTAACCCGATTGGTGTGTTAGAGGCAATTGGTAAACAACGTACTGCTGAAGCGCGCGGAGCAGAAGAAATGATTACAAATTGGATTCCTAAAAATCAGGAAGAGTTAGCGGCAGCAGGTATGACGGATATAGATATTGTAGAAGCAGTTGAGTATTACACAACGCCGCGAGGTCAAAGTGTGAACTCTCCAAACAAATTAAACTTTACAAGTATGGGATCGGTAATTGGTTTTGATGCGTTCCATTTAGCAGATACGTTATTAACGCAGCCGCTGCAAATTATTGTCGGCAGTAAGCAAGGTGCATTCGGTTCTTATAAAGATGGTCATGAGCTTTATGAGAAAGCAGCTTCAGAGAAGAAAGACTTACTTGTTGTGGAAGGTGCGAGTCATTACGATTTATATGACCAACCAGAACCAGTAAAAATTACAGTTAAAAAATTAACAAGCTTCTATAACGAAAATCTGTAAAAGTAATGTTGTTTTGAATTGCACCTCTAATTGTTAGGTTTGCATCTAGCAGTTAGAGGTTTTTATTGTGAAGGTCATTGTGCTTAATATTTACGCTATAAGTGCATAACAAGTTATAATAGAAGAAATCAATAAGGAGGTTAGTTGTGAAGAATCTTCGTTATCTCAATATATTTACGATATTAATTATATACACACTACTTATGCTTTACATCGGCTGGAACGGATGGGTTTGGCTTCATGCGGTATTTGGCTGGGAGTCTTGGGGATATTACGCTTTCGTTGTTGGCTTCATTTCCTATGCGTACATTCTCGTGCAAGTGTTTAAGTTTTTGCCATTTCTACGAACGATAGGTTCGATTTGGTTTGCGGTTATACAATACGCGCTTATGCTATTGCCTTTAGCTAATATTATGGTCTTTCTTTTACAGTTTTCAGTGGAGAAAGAAGCGGCAATTATTTGGACAGGGGCGGCTGTGTTAGCTGCATTTATTTTAATCTTTGCGTACGGAGTATTCAACGCATATAGCCCGGTAGTAAGAAAATACGAGGTGCACATACCGAAAAAAGTAGAGGGACGTAAAAGCTTACGCATTGCGATGGCTTCTGATATGCATTTTGGTAAACTATCTGGCGTTTCGCATTTAAAAAGGCTTGTCCATCATGTAAATGAAATGGAGCCTGATATTATTTTACTGCCAGGAGATATTATCGATGATCATCCAGGTGTGTTCATTCAAAAAAATATGGGACATATTATGAAACAGATGAAAGCTCCACTAGGCGTATATGGTGTGTTAGGAAACCACGAATATTACGGGCGAGCAGTTCCAGAATTTTTACAAGAGATGGATAAGATTGATATTCGCATTTTATTAGATGAAGTAATTACAATTGAAGATCAGTTTTATCTCGTTGGAAGAAGAGATAAAACTGAGCGAGATCGCCAAAGTTTTGAAAATCTTATGAGTGCGGTAGATAAAACGATGCCAGTTATCGCAATGGATCATCAACCATTCGAGTTAAAACAAGCAGCGGATGCTGGTGTAGATTTACTATTATCCGGTCATACGCACCGCGGACAAATGGCACCAAATCATATTGTAACGAGAAGAATGTACGAACTAGACTGGGGATACGCACAAAAAGGTGCATTCCACGCGATTGTTTCTTCTGGTTTCGGATTTTGGGGACCACCGCTTAGACTTGGAAGTAGGTCGGAGATTGTGCGGGTGGAGGTTACGTTTGAATAGTAGGATAGAGGGCCAACTAATAACAGTTGGTCCTTTTTTCTTTAGTTTTTTCTAAAATCATATGTGTTCGTTTCTACATTTAATTTATGTTTATTAATCATCAATGTATGATCGTCTAACCATTTGACGGTTGCAGTTTCTTCACGATAATTCCAGTATATATTTTTCTTGTTCATAAACTTTTTATTATTTGTTACAAGCTCTCCTCTTATAGCATAGCTAGTTGTTGCTCCGCCATTATGCCTGTATATATGTAACGTATACGTTTTATCTGGTGAGTGTATGGATTGAATCTTTTCACCGCCTGAAAGCCCAGATAAAGTGAAGAATTTCCAATATCCTAAACTAATTAATACAATAATGATTAATAGAATGGTAAAGAAAATCTTTTTCATGTTTCCCCTCTTTCCCTTAATAGCTATATATGTATTAAATCAAAAAAGAATGAAACTAACAATATTATCCTTTTTGAACATAGAATATGTATGTTCCTATTTTTAACGTCCTGTTCACGATGTAAACGAATCCTTTCTCGTGCTTGATTTGAATGAGGTTCTTTATTTTTTCAATAAAAAAAGGCTCCACATAAGGAGCGCTCAATAAAAACAAATGAATTAAAACAAATAACAGACATGTATAATATACAACATTTAAAATTTAATATCAATATATTTAAATTTAATATTTTTTGTTGGTGTCGATTTCATAAAAGAGTTACGATTATAAGATAAAGGGGGATTATAAGTGATCATATCAGATGTACTATACGGAGAATTTGAAGTGGATCCAGTAGTAGAAGAATTAATTGTAAGTAAGTCTGTGCAAAGACTTAAAGGTATTCATCAAACTGGCGCAAGTTATTTAGTAAACAAGGAATGGAATGTAACGCGCTTTGATCATTCAGTTGGCGTTATGTTGTTAGTGAAGAAACTCGGTGGTTCAGTAGAAGAACAAATTGCAGGTTTACTGCATGACGTATCACATACTGCTTTTTCTCATGTGATTGATTACGTTTTTGATAATAGAAATGAAAGTTATCATGAAGAGATATTTAGTTCTGTCGTGAAAAACTCAGAAATTCCAGCGATTCTTTCAAAGTATGGTTATAACTATGAAGATATTTTGTTAGATGATTCGAAGTGGACGTTACTGGAAAGGTCAGCGCCCGAATTATGCGCAGATCGAGTGGATTATACTTTACGAGATATGTATACATATGGGTACATTTCTTTAGAAGAAGCTCACAGTTTTTTAGAAGATGTAATTGAAGTAAACGGAAAAATGGTCCTTCAAAACATCGAAATGGCAGAGTGGTTTACAGAAACGTATTACAAAGAAGTCATCGATTTCTTTATGCAACCAATGAATAGTTACGGAAATGATATGTTAGCAAAAACGCTAAAGTTAGCTCTACATAAGAAGGTTATTCATGCAGATGATTTTCTTCTTGAAGATGATGAGCTTATTTCGAAATTGCAGCAATGTAATAATCCAGAAGTACATGCTTTATTAAGCAAAGTTCATCCGAATGTAATAGTAAAAGAAGATAGAAGCGATTATGATTTGTATCAGAAAAATAAAGTACGTCTTATTGATCCGCCGTTACTTCGTGCAGGTGAAGTTATTTACTCGTCTGTTGTTTCAGAAAACATAAGGAAGATGAGTGAGGTCGCTTATGAAAAAGCGGTGAGAGGGATGTATGTGAAAGTGATTTCGGATTAAAAAGTAGAGCATCTAGGAGTGATGCTCTACTTTTTCACATCACTGATTAAACCAATTCCAAACCTCAATATCTCCAAGAGTCGCATAACGCACATTCGGTGAGTTTTGTAATTTTAATAACTCTTTCGACGGTCCGGTAATGACCATGCCGTATACTTTCACACCGTTATCTTTTACATACTCATAGCGCTTATCTAAATTCAGCTCTTTTTCAGGAGTCCGAGTAGTTTTACTTACAGTTTCTTTATGCTCAGAAAGAATACGCATCATTTCGATTACTTCATCTTCTTTTATCTTTGGTCGTATTTCTTCATTATTAGGGAGATTTATATGTTCTGAAAATCCTATAATTTCTCCGCCACTTAGGATGAAATCTTCTTCATCTATTCTCTCTTGTCCCGTGTCTAAGGCGTACCATAAAGGAGAAGGCGGCATTTCTTGTGCTTCAAATGCGCTATATAGAATGGATTCGACTTCTTGTAAAGTGTAAATTTTATCGAAAGATATCGCTAATTCTGCAACGGTACCCTCATGTATCTTTCCAAGTGTATCCCAAACTTTTTTAGATGATTCTTTCAAAGAAGCTTCTTCCTTGATTTTTGGATGAACAAAGGAAAGTTTTTTGGAATAGGGTTTGTTTTCCCATGATTTATTTTTGACAGTTACAGATGATAAGAAACTACGCGTTGCTACTGTCCCAATTGGAAATTCTTTTTTGCCGACCGTTTTAAATAAATTCATTTCAGTTTCTGTACGGAAAAAGGGTTTAACCTTCGTACTACCTCCAGCGGAACGACTATTTGGAATGGTTGCTTCTAGTGCGAGTGCTGGAATTTCATCTACTTCAGTTAATTTTTTCATATTATAGAAGTAAAAAGCAGATGAAAAATGACCAACAAAATAGATTGCTATACAAACGGCAAGGAGAAAACTAACGGTTTGCCAACGCTGTTTCCATTTTATTTTCCAAAACGGGACTTTCAAATTTTGTGGTGGTAGCCTTTTCTTTATTGGTTCATTCTTCAAAAGCAACTCATCTAAGTAAGCTTCACATTCTTCACATGTCTCAATATGATTTTCTAACAGTTCTTGTTCATTATGCGTGAGTGTTCCGTTTTCGTACTTCTCCCATAGTTTTTTAAATTCTGTACAACCCATCCGTATCACTCCTTTATGCTTTTCATTTCTTTTCGACCACGGTGTAATTCAATTTTCACCTTCGCTAGTGAGAGACCAGTCATTTCTGCTATTTCTTTATATGAGAATCCGTAGTAATCTCGTAGTAACAGGACATTTCGTCTTTCAAGGGGAAGAGAAGATAAATTGTCTAACCAACTAGCAATCTCATGTTTTACAAAATAAGAGTGCTCTGTACTTGGTACGTTCGGTAAATGGAATTCTGTAATTGTCGTCGTTTTATATCTTTTTTCTTTTCGATACCAATCGATAAAGGCGTTGTAGGCAATTGTAAATAACCACGGCCTAATTTCTTCTCCTTTATAATAGTCAATATGGACGAGCATTCGGTAAAAGGTTTCTTGCATGAGATCTTCCGCATAGTGGGAATCTCCGGTAAGGGAGAGAAGATAGCGAAATAAGTCGTGCATATGCTCGGAGTAAATGTCTTCTAATGATTGTTTGCGTTTCACTACATTTCCCTCCCTTCATACATAACAACGAAATACATATAAAAAAGTTACAATTTTTTATGGAATTATAGTAAAAAACGTCAAGAAGTGGATAGGATTCTCTTTTATCATAATACATATAAGGCGGGTGAACAGAGATGGAAAGCTATGAAACACAAATTCAAAGGTCCATTGATTATATTGAGGAAGATGTAATGGAAAAACAGACGCTGCGTAATTTAGCACGTATTGCAGGTTTTTCTGAGTCGCATTTTCATCGTGTATTTCAGGCATTAGTAGGTGATACAGTAATGGAGTATGTTCGAAAGAGGAGGTTAGCCCGGGCAGCTTATCAACTTTCTCATACGGATGAAAAAATTATTGATATCGCATTTGAGCATGGCTTTCAATCTCATGAAACGTTCACGAGAGCCTTTAAAAAATTATTTCAAATGACACCGAGTGAATATCGAAAACAAGAAATTGAAACGCCAATGTATTACAGCGTGAATGTAAAGCAAAGAAAATTAAATCCGTATTTAGGAGGCATACAAATGGAATATCGTATTGTAAATAAACCAGAATTTTTAGTGGCAGGTTATGAACTGAAGACGACAAGTAAAGAAGGGAAAAACCATCAAGACATCCCAGCATTTTGGCAAGAATATTTACAAAAAGATCTTGGAACGACAATTCCGAATCGTAAAGATATGAGCCAATGGGTAGAGCTTGGATTATGTACTGATTTTAATTTAGAAACAGGGGACTTCACTTATATTATCGGAATGGAAGTTACAGACTTTGAAAATGTACCAAATGAAATTGCAAAGCGTACGTTCCCAGCAGCGACATATGCTGTGTTTACAACGCCGAAAGTTCCTCATGAAGAAATGGTATCGTCTATTCACCAAACGTGGAATGCTGTTTTCTCAGAATGGTTCCCGCATTCAGGCTATGAACATTGCGGCGTTACAGAGTTTGAATTATACGATGAGCGTTGCCACGAAGATAAAAGTGAGTTCGCTCAAGTAGAACTTTGGATACCGGTGAAGAAGAAATAATAGAAAGAAAAGCGAGCCACTGAGTGGTTCGCTTTTATCATAGAGGTTGCGGTATATGCCGATTTTTGTCGGTAAGTCGATATATCTAGAAAATCGCTGATATAATTTGAGTTGCGCCGATATATTCAAAAAATCGCCGATATAATTTCATATACCGCTAAAACACTTTAAAAAACGATCATATAATTTCATATACCGCTGAACTCTCCCAAAATAGAAAAAGAAAAGACGCCACATAGCGCCTTTTCTACGAATGAAACGGGAACACAAGTGTAATGGTCGTTCCTTTTCCGAGTTCGCTATCAATAGAAATCGTTCCGTTATGAGCGTGAACGAGCTGTTTCGTAATAGCGAGGCCAAGTCCCGTTCCGATGTTGCTTTCTTCTGTATTTGTTCCTCTATAATATCGCTCAAAGAGAAGCTCTTTCGTTTTATCATCCATTCCTTTGCCGTTATCCGAAATAGAGAGTGTAAATGAATTTTCATTTTGCGAAAGTTTTACGATGACGTTTGTCGTTTCATTATTATGTTTTACAGCGTTTACGAGTAAGTTTTCGATAATACGCTGGAACCATTTTTCTTCAATGAAATATTGAATTTTATTTGAGCTTGGTACGAATTCAATATTTTGATTTTGAAGTGTCGGATTATTAATGAATTGTAATAATACTTTTTGAACGAATTGATTCATTTCAATGTTTACGTGCTGCGCAGGAAGACTGTTATTTTTTAATTGATACGTTAAGCTTAAGTCATCGATTAATGTCGTCATATATTGCGATTTCTCTTTCATAACGCTGCCGAATTGTTGAATGTCACGATCAGTCCAGTTGTACTGCTTTGATTCTAGTAATAATGCGTAGCCATATATAGAGCTAAGTGGTGTTTTTAAGTCATGGGTGAGACCGGTAATCCATTCTTCACGAGTTTGCTGCAGTACTTGCCTCATCGCATCATTTTTTTTGAGTGTAATAGAAAGGTGCTCTAGTGAATTTGTAACATCGCTAAATAAGCGGAATGACCATTTTTCTTTACCAGATTTCCTGAACCTAATAGGTTTTCCTTTTTTACTAACAGGCTCTTCGTACTTTCCACCAGCTATGTTTTTAAGCCAGCGCATCGCATGTAATAACGGTTTTCCAAATTTATTACCGTACCAAATAGAAAGAATGACTAAATAAACAAATACGATAAGAAGGATTAATCCGCATCCGATTAGAAACTTTTTAGTAAATACATCGTCTATTTCATCATCTGGATAATAGTGCTCATTTTTTGCCGTTACAACAAGGAGATGATTGCTATTTGTGTCATAAAAGCTAGACGTGTTTTCTTTATGATTCCACGGTTCTTTTTCGCTAAGAGCAGCTTGTATAACAGAAAATGTTTTTTTCTTTCCGTTTGGATAGGAGAATACTTCTTCACCAACGCTATTAAAAATTTGAAGTGTTGCTTTTTCTTTAGAAAGTAACTGCTTTTCTTCTTCTGTTAATGTGAACGAATCCGTATATATAGAAGGATGCGCTTTCTGTATTGTTTTCAGTAATGCATTGCTTTTTAACATGCCGCCGTAAATAACGAGTACATTCTTTTCTTCTAATTCAATTTCCCAATATGTAAATGTATAAGGACTTTCTATGTGATTCTGTATATACGAGAATAAAGATGCTTTCGTATAAGATGTCGGTACGTCACTAGGTGTATTAAAGTGATAGAGAACTTTTCCGTTTTCCTCTACAACTTGAATCCAATCATTTTTCTCTTTAATTAAGTCTTTTACTTCAGCTTTTAACGAAATATCGCCATCTTCTGAAGAAATGTATCTTGCAATCATAAAATTTTCAGCATCTGGAATGTTCGGTTCGTATGAAGTACTCGTAACAAGAAAAATTAAATACGTGAATGCAGCTACTACAGCAATCAGTAATGTAACTAAAACAAATACGTGTTGCATGATAAACTGGATAATAAGTCGTTTATTAAAGTTCATATCGTCACCCTACTTTGTAATGAACTTATAGCCAAGCCCGCGAACGGTTTTTATATATTCTGGTTTACTTGGGTCTTGTTCGATTTTTTCACGTAGTTTTCGAATGTGGACCATAACGGTATTGTCATCGCCATTGTAGGCAGGTGCTCCCCAAACTTTCTCGTATATTTCTTCTTTTGAAAATACGTAGTTCGGATTCTCGCAAAAGAAGAGTAATAGCTGAAATAGCTGGGCGGAACATTCGACAACACGCCCATTTACTGTAAGCTCTGCGGAATATCGATCAATTTCAAATCTGCCAAATGAACTAGAGTGTGCTTTTTGTTCGTGTGGCATGACTTGCTTCATATGTCTTCGGAGTTGTGCTTTCATACGAGCTACTACTTCAAGTGGATTAAATGGCTTCGTAATATAATCATCTGCACCGTGTGAAAATCCAGATATTTTATCTAAATCAGATGTTTTAGCTGTGAGGAAGAAGATAGGGCAATCTGTTTTTTTGCGAATGATTGGACAAATATCAAAACCAGATTGTCCAGGAAGCATGACATCTAAAATAATTAAATCGTAATCGTTTTGCTGAGTGAGAGATAAAGCTATTTCAGCGGATGTTGCAGTTGTAATATGAGAAAAACCTTCTTTTTCAAGAACGGTAGTTAATAATTGTAAAATTGCTGTTTCATCATCAACGAGCAAAATATTTGCTTCATACATAAAAAATCCCTCCTAATTTCCTCGAATATCATATCATCTTTCGGTAACTTATGGAATTTTTAAGGAAATTTTAAGGTTTTCTTTCTCAAAAAATTAAGAATCAAATGATATGATAAAAGTAACATAGGGGAGGAGATGAGTGTGAATCCGTTTCAAACGATGCGAGCTAGATATTTTTTAATTGTATTTGCACTATTAACTGTAGTTGCAAGAGCCAGTAATGAATTGATAGAAAATACATTTCATATGCAAAATTCTACTTTTATAAATATTCTTATATTCTATATCCTGCCGATTACGTGGATTTATTTTGAGTATAAAAAACACCGTGTTGCATTTTCATTATTTATTAATAGAAATGAAACATTTAACCTGGTGCAAGTTTTATACATTACGATCATGTTATGCGTGTTTAGTTATGGATATCTTATTTTGTACATGTATAGCTTTGCATGGATTACACCGACATTTATTATGAACGCATTACGCGAACCGATTATGGATAGCACTGGAGGATATGTTTATCAAGTTATTATGGTCGTATTCATCGCACCAATTATTGGGGAATTTGTTTTTCGCGGATTTTTACTGCAACGCTTCGCAGCAAAATGGGGAACGAGTATAGCAATCATTGTTGTAGCAATATTGTTTGCATTGTTACATGTTGATTTCCTAGGTGCAATTGTATTTAGCGTTGTACTATCAATCGTATATATTCGTACGAATAGTTTACTCATGCCAATCGCTATTCACATGTTAAACAATGCATTTGTAATCGGTGCTTCTTTTTTAATAAATAAAGAAGAGATAATGAGTTTTGCAGATTTCTCAAATTATACGACGTTCTTTCCAGGACTTATTATTTTTATAACAGGATTAAACTTAGTACTCATCTTTTTATTTGTTAACCGCAAATATTGGAGTAAAGAAATGCCCGCTATATATGTAGAGCAGGAAAAAAGCTTTTCAGACGTAGTGGGGAGTAAATGAGATGAAGAAGACGATTGAAAAAATATTGAAAGACATTATAGATGCTACGTCTATTACAGATATGTGTGATAAAAGCGTTTGTCATTGGCTGCAACCTGTAGTAGATACGATTGTGTTTCCGGAGTATTACTTATTTTCTAGTACGCATGTAAAAGAAAATATTATTTCTCTTCTCATTGTGTTAGGAGTTTTACTACTATTTGGTCTAATTGTAGAAGAAATGATGAAGCGCATCTTCAGAAAAAATGAAGAGAAGTATATGTGGATTCATAAAATATTCGAGAAAGTAATAGTGGCTTTCCTTTTGTTTTATAGTATGAAAACAATCATTTACTTTATAGCTTTGAAACATCATTCATTCTAAATTTGAAAGGGATGTATAAAATTATATGAATGAAACAATATCATCAAATAAGTTTTTTTATTTGATTGTGCTTAGTATAGTGTTAATAACGACAGTCAACGTTATTCTTCGCTGGGAGGAGGCTTATTTCTTTATGTATTTAGCACTTCATTTGCTAGGGATTTTATGTATTAGTGGCGGTGTAGTTGCTGAAAAAAAGAGTGAAGAAAGCGTTAATTATATGTGTGTGACCGGCCTTATTTTACTTTTAGCTGTACAAGGTATTATGAAATATAGTTCTTTTTCTCTGCAAGATTTTAGCTTATTAATGGATGTACTTCCTTAAGGAGGCACGTTATGTTATCTAAGAAGCAAATAGGATATGTACTAGTTTTAATTGGATTTTTTACGCTTATTGTAACGACGTTATTTTTTCAGGACTATGAATATATACGCTATATAAAAGGCGCTGGTTTCATATGTTGGGTTGTAAGTATATTTCTTATCCCAGAGTATGAACCGAAGAAAGCGTCTAAAGGTAGGTAAAACTCTTCTTTATGTAGAAGAGTTTTTTTATGTAAATAGAGGGTTCTTGAGCAATTTGCATAATAAGCTTGTTCTAATTTAGCATGTACGAACTTACAATAATAATAGACAGGCAGCATAGAGGAGGGAATAGCGTGAGGAAGGTTATTGGGTGGTCGCTTTTTTTGTACGTTGGGTTTGCGTTATTTATATATTGGTATTTATTTGGATGGAGTCATGAATTGATTCCGGACATGTATAAAGGAACGAGTGCAGATCCAGAAACATTTATGAATGCAAGAGAGCTTACGCTAAGCCAAGATTATTCGCGCGTGAAAAATTTATTGTACTTTTTAGCGACGCCTCTTGAATGGATTATATTATTATTTGTACTTGTGCTCGGTATTTCAAAAAAGTTTGAGAAATGGTCGAAGGAAACGACGAAAATAAGTATCCTGCAAGTTGCGATTTATTTCTTTTATTTATCATTACTTACAACAGTTCTTGCCCTGCCAATGCAATGGATTAGCCGAAAAGTTTCTGTTGATTACGGTATTTCAACGCAAAGTACACAAAGCTGGATAAAAGATCATGTTATCGGTTTTTGGGAAAGTTATGCAACTATGTTAATTGTAGTTACGGTTCTTCTATGGCTTATTCGCAAATTCCCGAAGAGATGGTGGTTAGCAGGGTGGGCACTCTCTGTTCCGTTTACAATCTTTTTAACATTCATACAGCCTGTCGTGATTGATCCACTGTATGACGACTTCTCGACGCTAAAAAATAAAGAGTTAGAAACGAAAATTTTAGCGATGGCAGACAAAGCCGATATTCCAGCAAAACATGTATATGAAGTCAATATGTCGGAAAAAACGAATGCGTTAAATGCATATGTAACAGGAATAGGATCTAATTCACGTATTGTAATGTGGGATACAACGCTTAAACAATTAAAAGATAAAGAGATTTTATTTATAATGGCCCATGAAATGGGGCATTATGTTATGAAACATATATATTGGGGCGTTGCCAGTTATGTGTTGCTATCGTTTATAGGAATGTACCTCATTAGTCGTATTATAAATAGGTGTATTCGAAAATGGGGGGATACGCTGCAAATTTCAAAAGCAGCATGTTTCTCAATTTTACCGTTATTTTTCTTAATTTCTTCTGTACTCTCTTTTGCATCACAGCCAGCAACAAACTATGTTTCTCGTATAGAAGAACGAGCGGCAGATCAATACGCTCTAGACATGACGAAAGACGGGAAATCTGGTGTAAAGACGTTTCAATATTTATCAAAAACGAGTTTAAGCCAAGTAAATCCGCCTGCTTTAGTGAAGTTTTTCTTATATACACATCCACCAATTTTTGAAAGAATTCATGCGTTTGAACAATATGAAAAAGAAAAGAAGCAGTAGTGTACTGCTTCTTTTCTTTTAGGTTATTCGAATTTTGGAAAATTATAGTGTATAATATATGGAATATTCAGTGAAATGTTTAGGAGGTTAATATTTTGTTTCATTCAAAATCAATGCCGGCTATAAAAATGATCCTTTCGATGTCTATTTTCGGATCAATTGGATTTTTTTCTGTTCAAACAGGTTTACCGTCTTTCGAATTAGTATTCGTTCGTTGCATTTGTGCGACTATATTTTTAGCATTATGTTGGCTCGTAACAGGACAATATAAAAGTGAGCAATGGAATAAAAAAGAAGTCATGCAAATATTAGCATGCGGTGTATTTCTCGTTTTTAACTGGGTATTTCTATTTAAAGCATTTGAAGTTATGTCGATTACAATTGCAATTTCAGTTTATCATCTAGCACCCATTATCGTATTAATGATTGGTAGTATCGTATTTAAAGAGAGACTTACAATGTTTGCTGTTTTGTCCATTGTCATTTGTTTTATTGGAACCGTTTTAGTAGCTGGAGTAGATGGAAGTCTATCACTTGAAAAACTGATGTCATCTGGCATGGTATGGGCACTACTTGCGGCACTATTTTATGCTTTTACTACTTTACTAGGAAAAGGAATTCAGCATACGAGCGCATATGCGATGACATTTTTACAAACATTTTTAGGTATATTTTTATTGCTACCATTCGTAGACTTTGGCAAGTTTCAAGGGTTAACAGAGATGAACTGGATGATGATTACAGCGACAGGTCTTATACATACGGGATTTGTATATTACTTATTTTTTGACAGTTTAAGAGATTTATCGACGAGATTAATTTCTGTATTAGTGTTTTTAGATCCTGCGGTTGCAATACTATTAGATACAGTCTTTACCGGGTTTAGACCGACTAGTATGCAAATAGTAGGAATTGTTCTTATATTTGTTGGAATGGCATTTACTTTTCGAAAAACGAAGGATGAAAAAATAGTAGTAGAAGAAAAATTATATTCTTAATTGTAAATAATTAGGTTGAAATGAATTTATAATTTTCAGATTTATTGTATAATATAATTTGCAGGGAAATAAAGGAAAAGGTAGATGAGAGAGATGAAAAAGCTAGTAAAGATAGCGACATCGTTAGCACTAATGGGAGGAATATTTGTAGGTGCAAATGGTGTGTCTGCAAATACAGGTATTATCCAAAAATCTAGTCCTAATATTATGATAAAGTTTGATGATGTAACAACAGATCATTGGGCATATGATGAAATTACAAATTTAGTATATCATCGTATTATGTATGGCTATGGAAATGGTAAGTTTGGGACGGAAGATAATATAACACGTGAACAAGCGGCAGCAGTATTGTACCGCGCACTTCATGTGAAAAGAAGTGCGACTATTGGAAATCCATATGGAGATATTAGTGCGAAATCAACCATGTTCCCTTACGAAATTTTACGCTTAACACAGCTTGGTATTTTTAAAGGAGATGAAAATGGGAATTTCCGTCCGAAAGCTACATTGACTCGTGCAGAATTAGCACAAATTTTAACGAAAGCATATGAGTTGAAAACAAAGAGTCCACATACATTTACAGATATACCAGAAAATCATTGGGCAAGGGATGCAATTAGCGTATTGCAGTCTAATAAAGTAGCGGTAGGAACGGGAGATGGCAAGTTCCAGCCTGAAATGCTCGTTACACGTGGGCAATTTGCAAAGTTTTTACAAAAATCAATTGATAATTCTCCAGGGAAAATGGAATAGATAAAGAGAAAGCTCATAATTTGTGGAAGAGGTATCTTTCGCTCATTATGAGCTTTTGTTAATAGAGAGGTTACTATTGTCGTATGTTGTAGTTAAGTCGATATAATTGCATTTTTTGTCTAGAAAATGAACTCTTAAAACGTGAAGGATTTCTTTTGAAAAAAGTAGAATATTTATATTATAGAAACACCTTTACATGAATACAGGAAAGAAAATTAGTTTGCGTACAATTCGGTATAAAAATTGAAATTGAGAGCGAATTGGCTCTCCTTTAGTAGTGATTTTCACAATAATAGATTTTTTAAATGTAATATATTGCATAAATGGTGCAAAGGCAACATATGTAATATTGGAAAGGATTTCAGTCTATTATTTTCCGTTTTTTAAAATGGAGGTAAAGGGGAGAGGGCAATGAAGAAGAACATGTTACGTATAATGGCAACGGTAACTATTATGGGTGGTTTGTTTGTTAGTACGAATGTTCCCAACGTAAAAGCAGAAGAATATCCAGAAATGATTGTGTTTGATGATGTTCCAGTAAACTACTGGGCATATGACGATATAATGGATGTAGTATACAATAAAGTAATGTTAGGGTATGGAAATGGTAAGTTTGGTGTAGGTGATAATGTAACAAGAGAACAAGTAGCAGCAGTGCTGTATCGTACATTGAATTTGAAAAGGGAAGGACCTTTAAAAAATCCATACAAAGATATTTCTGAGAGAGCAACAATGTTTTTAGATGAAATTTTAGTATTAACAGAGCATGGTATTTTTAAAGGTGATGAAAAAGGAAACTTTAGACCAACTGCACCAGTAACACGCGCAGAAATGGCACAAATTCTTACGAATGCATTTACATTTGAGGTGAAGAAGAACCATACATTTAAAGATGTACCAAATAATCATTGGGCAAAAAATGCGATTAGTGCACTACAGTCTAATCATGTCATAGTAGGAACAGGAAATGGGCGATTTGAACCGAATAAAGTTGTAACACGTGAGCAATATGCAACGTTTTTAAATAGAGCTGTTTTTTATTTTCCAGTAAAAGATGAAGATTATGAATGAAAGTTAAAGTATAAGGACGTTTAAGTTATATCAATATAATATATATTTAAAAAAAAGCGCGGGAATTCCACGCTTTTTTCTTATTTAAAATTATTTGTAATTATATCGATTTTCTATTCGTAATTTAGTTTTTCGATTTTATTGGATAAGAAGAGATTGAATAAAGTAACTTTTTATTGTTTAAATATACGGTTTAGTAACTTTATTATTAATAAAGTGTAAATAAAAGTATGTGAAATATAGTTCATAAATTAGACAAAAATCACATGGAAATTATATTGTTACACTTCTGTTAATTCTTTATATTAGAAAAAAATATGTTTTTAGGGAGAGAATACTTTGAAGAAAAAAGTTTTAAAAGTAGTAACAGCTTTAACAATTATGGGTGGAGTAGCATTTAGTGCTGAAGGGACTACAGCAAAAGCTGAATTAGCTGCAAAGCCACAACAAGCAAGTCAGGCATTCTTTAAAGATGTACCAGCAGGACATTGGTCTTATGAAGCAATTCAAACTTTAGCAGAACAAGAAATTATGCTTGGTTATGGAAATGGGATGTTTGGTTTTGGACATAACGTAAATCGTGAACAAGTAGCAGCTTTAATTTACCGTGCACTTAATCTTGATGAAGAATTTGGTGAAGATGAGGAACTAGAAAGCCCGTATAATGATATTGTTGATGATAAATCAACGATGTTTCCTTTTGAAGTGTTAGCAGTAACGGAATTAGGTATCTTTACTGGTGATGAGAAAGGAAACTTTAGACCAAAAGATACGTTAACACGTGCAGAAATGGCGCAAGTTCTTACGAGAGCATTTGGATTAGAAGTAAAAGGACCAGCAAAATTTAAAGATGTACCAAAGGGACATTGGGCAGAAAATGCGATTAATGCAGTAGGTTCAAATGGTATTTCAGTAGGAGATGGGAAGGGTAACTTCTCTCCGAACATGAAAGTAACACGTGAACAATATGCACAGTTCTTATTTAACGCAATGTTTGAATAAATAATAAAGAGGAGTTAGTGTTGTATAACACTAGCTTCTTTTTTTATGTGAAATGCCGGTGAAAGAATACAGTTTTAGAAAAAACGATTAATTTTTCAAAAAAAAACTTCCTTTTCTGAAGATTTGTTATATAATATAAAACATAAAATCAAATCTGTTATAAAACAGTTTAAGAAGGGGATGCTAATATGTCGACGCAAACTTCACGGGTTACACTCGTGGGAGAAATGTTACCAGCGTACAACGAAATATTGACACCTGAGGCGCTTAGGTTTTTAAAGGAACTACATGAAAATTTTAATGAGCGCCGCATAGAACTTTTACAAAAACGTGTGAAAAAACAACAGAAAATTGATGCAGGAGAGTTTCCGAAGTTTTTAGAAGAAACGAAGCACATACGTGAAGCGGATTGGACAATTGCCAAATTGCCAAAAGATTTAGAGGATCGCCGCGTAGAGATTACTGGCCCAGTAGATAGAAAGATGGTTATTAACGCTTTAAATTCAGGAGCACATCTTTTTATGGCGGATTTTGAAGATTCGAATTCACCAACTTGGGAAAATGCGATTGAAGGTCAAATAAACTTACGAGATGCAGTAAAGGGAACGATTTCACATAAAAATGAAAACGGAAAAGAATATCGTTTAAATAGTAAAACAGCAGTATTAATTGTGCGTCCAAGAGGATGGCATTTAGAAGAAAAACATATGCAAGTTGACGGAAAGAATATGTCTGGTAGCTTAGTAGATTTTGGACTTTATTTTTTCCATAATGCGAAAGCTCTTTTAGCAAAAGGAAGCGGTCCATACTTTTACTTACCGAAAATGGAAAGCCATTTAGAAGCAAGGTTATGGAATGATGTTTTCGTATTTGCTCAAAAATATATCGGTATTCCAAACGGAACGATTAAAGCAACAGTATTATTGGAAACGATTCACGCTTCGTTTGAAATGGATGAAATTTTGTATGAACTTAAAGATCATTCTGCTGGATTAAATTGCGGAAGATGGGATTATATTTTTAGTTTTTTAAAGGGTTTCCGTAATCATAATGAATTTTTACTTCCAGATAGAGCGCAAGTCACGATGACGGCGCCGTTTATGCGCGCGTATTCTTTGAAAGTCATTCAAACGTGTCATCGTCGTAATGCACCAGCTATTGGAGGAATGGCAGCACAAATTCCAATTAAAAACAATCCAGAAGCAAATGAAGCAGCTTTTGAAAAAGTACGTGCGGATAAGGAGCGCGAAGCTTTAGACGGTCATGACGGGACTTGGGTTGCCCACCCGGGACTTGTACCAGTCGCGATGGAAGTATTTAATCACATTATGAAAACGCCGAATCAAATTTTTAGAAAACGTGAAGAAATACATGTTACAGAAAAGGATTTATTAGAAGTACCAGTGGGAACGATTACAGAAGAGGGTCTTCGTATGAATATTAGCGTAGGTATTCAATATATCGCATCTTGGTTAAGCGGACGGGGAGCAGCACCAATTTATAACTTAATGGAAGATGCAGCAACAGCGGAAATTTCTAGGGCACAAGTATGGCAATGGATTCGCCATGAAGGTGGAAAATTAAATGATGGCCGTAATATTACACTTGAATTAATGGAAGAGCTAAAAGAAGAAGAGTTAGCAAAAATAGAAAGAGAGATTGGTAAAGAAGCCTTTAAGAAAGGGAGATTCCAAGAGGCGACAACGTTATTTACAAATCTCGTTCGGAATGATGAATTCGTACCATTTTTAACATTACCGGGTTATGAAATTTTATAAAGTGAAACTTTAATCAGTGGGGGGAGGGGTATCCCCCATTGATTATCAGCCCTCACCAATCGGACTTTTACGGGCAGTTGGCTCCCACCTAACTTCCTTGTATTCGCTGAATTTTGAGGTGGGAGTCTTACAGCCCGTTAATGTGGGATAAAAAATGAAAAGGGGATGGAACAAATGAAAAACGAAAGAATCGAGAAATTACAAGAGAGCTGGGAGTTAGATACGCGCTGGAAAGGGATCACACGTCCATATTCGGCAGAAGATGTAATTCGCCTGCGCGGGTCAATTGATATTGAACATACGTTAGCGCGCCGCGGTGCTGAAAAGCTGTGGGCGTCGCTTCATACGGAAGATTATATTAATGCACTTGGCGCATTAACAGGAAACCAAGCGATGCAGCAAGTAAAGGCTGGGTTAAAAGCAATTTATTTAAGTGGATGGCAAGTAGCAGCAGATGCAAACCTTTCTGGACATATGTATCCAGACCAAAGTTTATATCCAGCAAATAGCGTACCTGCTGTAGTAAAACGAATTAATCAAACGCTTCAACGTGCGGATCAAATTCAGCATATGGAAGGAAGCGGTGATACAGATTATTTCGTACCAATTGTAGCAGATGCAGAAGCTGGATTTGGCGGACAATTAAACGTATTTGAGCTAATGAAAGGTATGATTGAAGCAGGCGCATCTGGTGTACACTTTGAAGATCAATTATCTTCAGAGAAGAAATGCGGTCATTTAGGTGGAAAAGTATTACTACCAACGCAAACAGCGGTACGTAATTTAATTTCGGCACGCCTTGCTGCAGACGTAATGGGAGTGCCGACAATTATTGTTGCAAGAACAGATGCGGATGCAGCAGATTTAATTACGAGCGATATCGATCCTGTTGATAAAGCGTTTATTACAGGAGAAAGAACACCAGAAGGATTTTACCGTACGAAAGCAGGTCTTGATCAAGCGATTGCACGTGGTTTAGCATACGCTCCTTATGCAGACCTCGTTTGGTGTGAAACATCTGAACCAAATTTAGAAGATGCAAAACGATTTGCGGACGCAATTCATAAAGAGCATCCAGGGAAATTGCTTGCATACAATTGTTCACCTTCATTTAACTGGAAACAAAAACTAGATGAGAAAACAATTGCGAGCTTCCAAAAAGAAATCGCATCTTACGGTTATAAGTTCCAGTTTGTAACACTTGCTGGATTCCACTCATTAAACTACGGCATGTTCGAATTAGCACGCGGCTATAAAGAGCGCGGCATGGCAGCGTACTCTGAACTACAACAAGCAGAATTCGCAGCAGAAAAATACGGCTACTCTGCAACTCGCCATCAACGAGAAGTAGGAACAGGTTACTTTGATGAAGTAGCACAGGTGATTACAGGTGGTACTTCATCAACGACAGCATTAAAAGGATCTACGGAAGAGGCGCAGTTTACGAAATAAAAGGAAGGGGCACCTGTTTAAATGGTGCCCCTTGTTATTTTCTAAACCATTCAAGTGTGAATGAAGTTATATAAACGATTTTTTTCGATATATCTATCATAACTTAAAATTTATCAACGATTCGACAAAGGATATCGACTTACCGACAAAAAAGACAATATGATCAAATCCACTCAGCTCCATGATCACGAATAAACTTCATATCTTTTTCATAATGCTCTAAATGTCCTTCATCAATCATTCTTTGGAAACTTACGTTGCCTTCGTTTGCTTTTCTTTTTATATACGTACATAACGCTTCTAGGCGTATTAGTACCATACCTATGTAATCTTCGTCCATACTTTTTCCGTAGGACTGAACAAATAATCTCACTCTTTCTTTCATGCGATTAGCATGTTGCGCAGGTTCATAATGAACTGCCTCGCCCGATTCTGTATAATACACTCTACTTAAAGGTATACAAGTATAAAGCGTATAAGCGATATCCCAAATTCTTGGTCCGGGAGCAGCAACATCGAAATCAATAATACCTACTGGTTTCTCGTTATTAAATATAATGTTATATATAGCAAAATCATTGTGGCATAAAACCTCAATGTTATTTGGGGTATGGTCCATAGGTTTCCAATCATCTAATAACGGAAAGTCACTTACAGCATCATGATAAAGGCGAAGCATCTTTGCTATTTCTTTTAACACATCATTAGATCGCATATATTCTTTTAAAGGATAATTTCCAGCATCTCCTTCAATAAAAGATAAAATCTCTCTATTTTTCTCATCTATACCTAAAAACTTTGGTGCGTAATGAAAACCTTTGTTTTCTAAATGCTGTAATAACTTATGAATTTTTACACTGTCTGGCTTCAATTCTCGCCGAACAGTATTTTTAGAACGATATACGTTTGAGACGTTTCCCCCTGTAAGCTTTTCTTTGTTTGTGTAGTTTGACATTTCATCCCCTCCAGTAAGTACTGTCAGATTACATTTTAACACTTAGAAAAAGGAATATAGTGGCATTCGAAAGACTTGTTTATTTTTATTCAAATAAGATATTGATAATTGCATACGTGATTTAATGTGTCAGTTATTTTCAAAAAAGATTGTACATTTTATTTTAATGTGCTATGATAATATCAGTTGAATAGTTAAATTAAGCAATCCATATATTATCAAGTGCTGAAAACGAACGAGAAAAAGTATGTGAGAACTAGTTTATGTTTCGTATTTGATAATGTGTGGATTCTTTTTTTAGATAGGAAAACTAAAAATTTTAAAAAATGTATTTTCTTAGGAGGAAATAATCATGGCAGTAACAGGACAAGTAAAATGGTTTAACAACGAAAAAGGCTTCGGTTTCATCGAAGTTCCAGGCGAAAACGACGTATTCGTACACTTCTCTGCAATCGAAACTGAAGGTTTCAAATCTCTAGAAGAAGGTCAAAAAGTTAGCTTCGAAATCGAAGAAGGTAACCGTGGACCTCAAGCTAAAAACGTAATCAAACTATAATTTTATAGTTGATGATGGAAAAAAGGATGGCTAATGCCATCCTTTTTTTAGGTTGTGGAGAAAGTTTTCCCAGAGCCTGTTTTTATATCTAAATCTCTTTTTCTATGTTACAACAGGTGAAAAATTATCTGGAATGCGTATTAGTTTCTGTAGAAGAATTAGTTCAGCAAGAGCATTTGCTGCGTATGATAGTAAATAATTATAAATTTGTATTCTCTGTTGAAATGGGGAAATCTTTTCCAGATAGACCTTGAGTAACATCTTTTTTGTTAGCATTGTTGTTAGAATTTTGTTCGTCTTGAGATGATGTTTCTAACATTTGTTCTTGCTCCTTACTAGGGGTATTCAGAGCATCTGATGGGACGCTATTAATCTGTTGGCTTAATAGACTTTTTTTCTCCATATTATACAGCTCCTTTTTGGAATTAGATAAAAAACTAATGTAATCATAAATAATCACTTACATATTTTGTGTTTTGAAGTGGAATTATATACAAAACTTATATTGCAGATTTAACGAGTTAAAAAGTTGCTAGTGATGTATAAAGGTGAAGTTCTTAATAAAAATGGGTAACACGTACAAGTACTTTTTAACGTAGTGGATCATTTTTAATCATGTTTTTTGTATGTAGTAATATTAAAAAGGGGATACAAGGACACCCGGAAGAAAATAGGAAGAAGAGCAAAAGGCTTTCCAAAATAGAAAGCCTTTTACTCTTCTTTTTCAACTTTTTTCTTCTCGCGTTTCTTACATTCAGAGCATTTCGATTTACGAAAAGGCTTTGCAAAAAATAATAGAATGAAAAATAAAGCGAATATAATGCTAGCTGAGTTTTTCACGATTACGATGTTGTTATTTTTCATGTGAATCGTTGGTTGCATTTCTTTTTCTTTCATAGTGGACCTCCATATATTGGATTTTTATTTTAATTGTAGCAAAGTTAATTGTCTTAATGATGCGAAATGAGGAAGTAGTTGTAAATATTTATAGGTAGTATAAATAGATTTTGTATAGGTTTATTATTATAAAAACAATATATTTTTATTTTATAATTTAAAAGGTGTTTGACAAATAATAAAGTATTGTAAAAAAGCGGAATCTGTAAGCCATTTCCTTTTCATAGATGCTAAAATTATACATGCAGCTGCTAATATAAATAGAAAAAAGGAGATAGTGGAATATGGAAAGTAAAGTAGAACGCTACGTCGAAAACTATGTTGTAAATAAAAATACAATGGCCTTACTTCCTGTAATTCTCAGTGAAAAGAAAATTGTTACGCGAGTTGTTGAAGTGCAAGACTCTTTTTTCGTATTTCAAAAACCTCTAGATATTATAGAAAGAAGTTGTCGCAAGCATGGTTCTAGTTTCTTAGGCAGAAAAGAAGGAACGAAAGAGTTAACTCACATTACACATAAAGCACCGATTGCGATTAGTCCGACCGATCAACTTTATTTTTTCCCTACCTATTCGTATTCTAGAAAAGAGTGCGCGTGGTTATCTCATTTTTATATTGAAAGCAATAAAGAATTAAAGGATGGAAACCTTATTATTAGATTTATAAATGGCTTTGCGGTGAAGTTAGAGATATCGAAAACTAGTTTTGAAAATCAACAAAATCGTACTGCGAAATTGCGAACGGAGTATGAAGATCGTAGGAAAAAACAAGGGAATCCTTGTTTTAAAGAGGTTGATAAAAATGAAGAATCTAGATTAAAACCAGCATATGAGAGTGTGTATTTTGTGAAAGAAGAAGAGGTGTGAAAGGATGGGGAACCCCCATCCTTTTTATTTCTTAGTAAGTGGATATATTGGAGAAATCGCAAATGCAAAAAAAATCCATTTCCTAAATAACCAAGTTCACGACACGTCCTGTCGAATATTGATAGATTATCATAGCATAATAATGAAGGAATTCTAATGAAAGATATGGAAACTTAATAATTACATCTCCATATGTCGTATCTACCATTTCCTCTTTCATATAGGCAATGATACAGTAGAGGTAGTACTTAGAGTAAAGGGGTAAAGTGTAGAATGGATTTTCAGACAATCAAAGAGTATTTTTCACCAGAAAATATGGATCATATTGTTGAAAGCTATAAAGCGTTCGGACCACTTCTTGGTATTGGGTTACCGATGATAGAGGCGCTAATTCCAGCATTGCCACTTATCGTATTTGTACTGGCGAATGCTGTTGCATTTGGATTTTGGCTCGGTTTTCTTTATTCTTGGCTTGGATCAGTAATGGGTGCCTTACTTGTTTTTTTCATAATCCGCCATTTTGGCCGAAGTCGTTTCTTTTCTTTTGTGAATAAGCATGAGAAAGTACGAAAGGCAATGGGATGGATTGAAAGGAAAGGGTTCGCGCCGATTTTCGTCATCTTTTGTTTTCCGTTTACACCGTCTGCGCTTATAAATGTTGTTGCTGGTCTATCACGCATTAGTGTAAAACAGTTTGGCCTTGCGCTCGCGTTCGGAAAGCTTGTGATGATTTTTATTTTAACGTATATCGGTCATGATTTAATGTCATTTATTCATAATCCGGTAAAATCAGTCATTGTAGCGATTGGTATTTTTATTTTATGGTATGTCGGTAAGAAAATTGAAGTAAAGTTAGAACTGCATTAAGAATAGTCTTCTTTGTAAAGGAAAGCTTCATTATTAAAGGATAAGGGGAGAAGCGGATGAAGAAAACTTTGAAAAAAGAAGGCATAGAGTGGATACGAACAATTTTAATTGGTGTATTATTAGCTGTATTTTTTCGAACGTTTTTCTTTTCAACGTATGTTGTAGAGGGGAAGTCAATGATGCCGACATTGCAAGATGGCAATATGCTCGTTGTAAATAAGGTGAGTTATCAAGTGGGGGACTTGAATAGGTTTGATGTTGTTGTATTTCATGCGAACAAAAAAGAGGACTACGTAAAACGAATTATCGGTTTACCTGGGGATCATATTGAATATAAGCATGATAAACTATATATAAACGGACAATTCGTGGATGAACCTTATCTAGAGAAATATAAGAAAGAGATACATGGACGACAACTAACAGGTGACTTTACGCTAGAAGAGTTAACGAAGGAAAAAACGGTGCCACCTGGATATATTTTTGTAGTAGGTGATAACCGCCTCGGGAGCTGGGATAGTAGACATTTTGGTTTTGTAAAAGCTGATACAGTTGTCGGTAAAGTTGATTTACGATATTGGCCAATTCAAGAGGTGCAAACGAATTTTTCAAAAGGTTGATATAATAGGTGGAAGTATAGAAAAAGACAAACTACTCCGTTTGTCTTTTTTCGTGTCCTATAATACAATTATAGTAGCAAACTAACGTTCGTTATGTAAGTGAAAGGTGGGGTTACATGTCACTTCGATTTGTGATTGGTAGAGCGGGAAGTGGAAAAAGTACACTTTGTTTACACGAAGTGCAAGAAGAGTTAAAGCAGCGTCCAAGAGGGGAAACAATATTATATCTTGTGCCAGAACAGATGACATTCCAAACGCAGCAGGCGTTAATTGGTAGTGAGGATGTTAGAGGTTCTATTCGGGCACAAGTTTTTAGTTTTTCACGATTAGCGTGGAAAGTATTGCAAGAAGTTGGCGGAGCGAGTCGTCTTCACATTGATGAAGCGGGCGTACATATGTTACTTCGTAAAATTGTAGAGTCTCGTAAAGATGGATTATCGGTATTCCAAAAAGCAGCGGAGCAAAATGGTTTCTTTGAACATCTTGGCAGTATGATTGCGGAGTTTAAACGATATAACGTGACGCCATCAAACGTATATGAAATGTGGCAACAATTAGATGCACATAGTAGCAGTGCTGAACAAAAGCTATTAGCGAATAAAGTGTATGATTTACAGTTATTATATGATGATTTTGAACGTGCTTTAATCGGAAAGTACTTAGATTCAGAAGACTATCTGCAATTGCTAGTGGAAAAGCTTCCGCAGTCTGAATATGTAAAGGGAGCTGAAATTTATATAGATGGCTTCCATTCGTTTTCACCGCAAGAACTAGAAATTGTAAGACAGCTTATGATTTGCGGTGCGAGAGTGACAATTACATTAACGATAGATGAAAAAACGTTAGCGCAGCCAGTAAATGAACTAGATTTATTTTATGAAACGACGTTAACGTATGAAAAAATAAAACAAGTAGCGCGTGAAGAGAAAATAGAAATTGAAAAAACGATTCCGCTTATGGAACAACCGCGTTTTCATTCTCCAGCATTAGCGCATTTAGAAGCTCATTATGAAGCGCGTCCGAATGAGAAATTTAACGGGGAAGCAAGTGTAACGATTCATACAGCAGCGAATTTACGAGCTGAAGTAGAAGGCGTTGCTCGTGAAATTCGTAGACTTGTGGCAGATGAAGACTATCGTTACCGAGATATTGCAGTTCTTCTTCGTAACGGAGAAAGTTATTACGATGTAATGCGGACTCTATTTACAGATTATAATATCCCGCACTTTATCGATGAAAAACGCCCGATGTCACATCACCCGTTAGTAGAATGCATTCGTTCTGCACTTGAGATTATTAGCGGGAATTGGCGTTATGATGCAGTATTTCGCTGCGTGAAAACAGAGCTTTTATATCCATTAGACGTAAGAAAAGAAACGATGCGCGAAGAAATGGATGAGTTTGAAAACTACTGTTTAGCATACGGTGTACAAGGGAAAAGATGGACTTCTGAAGATCCGTGGATGTATCGCCGGTATCGTTCTCTTGACGATACGGACGGGATGATGACAGACAGTGAACGTGAAATGGAAGAGAAAATAAATAGGTTACGCGACGTTGTAAGAACGCCTGTTATTCGTATGCAAAAAAGACTGAAGCGTGCGGGAACAGTTATGCAAATGTGCGAAGCTGTTTACTTATTTTTAGAAGAGCTTGACGTTCCGAAAAAATTAGAAGCATTACGTATTCGTGCAGAAGAGAGCGGAGATTTCTTATTTGCGACAGATCATGAACAAGTATGGGAAGAAGTAATGAGTCTTCTTGATACGTTTGTTGAGATGCTTGGCGAAGAAAAAATGTCACTTTCTATGTTCACAGACGTTATGTCGACAGGTCTTGAGGCGCTTCAATTCGCAAACATTCCGCCGTCATTAGACCAAGTGTTAATTGCGAATATTGATCGTTCTAGATTATCAAATGTGAAAGCAACATTCGTCATTGGAGTGAATGAAGGTGTGATTCCAGCAGCACCGATGGATGAAGGTATGCTTTCTGATGAAGAAAGAGATGTTCTTAGCGCTGCAGGTATTGAACTCGCACCAACGACGAGACAAACTTTATTAGAAGAACAGTTTGTTATGTACCAAATGGTAACGAGAGCAACTGAGAAATTATACATTTCATGCCCGCTTGCAGATGAGGAAGGAAAGACGTTACTTGCTTCTAGCTTTATTAAGAAAATAAAAAGAATGTTCCCTGATGTGAAAGATACATTTATTACGAACGACGTAAATGATTTATCACGTTCGGAACAAATTTCATATGTAGCAACACCAGAAGTAACGTTGTCATATGTTATGCAGCAACTTCAAACGTGGAAGCGATATGGATTTGAAGGCAACTTAGACTTTTGGTGGGATGTATATAATTTCTACGTTACTTCAGATGAATGGAAGCAAAAAAGTAGCCGCGTATTATCAAGCTTATTCTACCGAAATCGTGCGCAAAAGCTAAGTACAGCTGTAAGTAGAGATTTATACGGAGATAAAATAAAAGGAAGCGTTTCTCGTATGGAGTTATTTAACCGTTGTGCGTACGCTCATTTTGCGCAGCACGGTTTATCGTTAAGAGAGCGTGATATTTTCAAACTGGATGCGCCAGATATCGGAGAGCTCTTCCATGCAGCGCTGAAGAGAATTGCGGACAGGCTATTACGTGAAAATCGTACTTGGGCGGATTTATCAATAAAAGAGTGTGAGCATCTTTCTGCTGTAGTAATAGAAGAGATTGCACCGTTATTACAAAGGCAAATTTTATTAAGTTCAAACCGTCATTTCTATTTAAAACAAAAACTACAACAAATCATTTTCCGTACGTCAATTATTCTACGTGAACATGCGAAGTCGAGCGGTTTCGTACCAGTTGATTTAGAAGTGCCATTCGGTATGGGCGGTACAGGATCGCTTCCGCCGATGGAATTCTCATTACCAAATGGTGTGAAGATGGAAGTAGTTGGCCGTATTGACCGCGTTGATAAGGCAGAAGATGAAAACGGGACATACCTCCGTATTATTGATTATAAATCGAGCTCAAAAGCGTTAGATTTAACGGAAGTGTACTACGGATTAGCACTTCAAATGTTAACGTATTTAGATGTTGTTACTTCAAATGCACATACGTGGATGAAAAAAGGCGGCACGGCTTCACCGGCTGGTGTACTGTACTTCCATATTCATAACCCAATCGTTGAGATGAAAGGTGACGCATCTGAAGCAGAAATTGAAAAGGAAATTTTAAAGAAATTCAAAATGAAAGGTCTCGTATTAGGAGATGCTGACGTTGTTCGTTTAATGGATAATAAACTTTCAACAGGAAGCTCTGATATTATTTCTGCTGGTCTGAAAAAAGACGGTAGCTTTAGTGCGCGTTCAAGTATTGCAAGTGAACAAGAGTTTAACGTCCTGCAAAAATATGTACACCATACGTTTGAAAATATCGGAAAAGACATTACAGAAGGTGTGATCGATATTGCCCCTTACAAAAAAGGAAATAAAGCGGCGTGTACGTTCTGTAACTTCAAATCGGTTTGTCAGTTCGATGAATCACTTGAAGATAACCAATTCCGTACGCTAAAAGATATGAAAGATAGCGAAGCGATGGAGAAAATTAGAGAGGAGGTTGGCGGAGAATGATAGAAAATTGGCCTAAAAAACCAGAAGGTAGCCAGTGGACAGATGACCAGTGGAAAGCCGTTGTAGCGAACGGGCGTGATATTTTAGTTGCGGCTGCAGCAGGATCAGGGAAAACAGCAGTATTAGTTGAACGTATTATTAAAAAGATTATTAATGAAGAGAATCCAGTCGATGTCGACCGCCTGCTCGTTGTAACATTTACGAATGCAGCGGCGCAAGAGATGAAAAACAGAATTGGGGAAGCATTAGAAAAAGTATTAATTGATGAGCCTGGCTCTCAGCACATCCGAAAGCAGCTGAGCTTATTAAATAAAGCTTCCATTTCAACGATCCATTCCTTTTGTTTACAAGTTATTAGAGGATACTATTACATGCTTGATGTTGATCCTCGTTTCCGCATTGCGAATCAAACCGAAAATGAATTGTTAAAAGAAGAAGTGTTAGATGACATATTAGAAGAAGAGTATGGAATAGAAGATAATACGATATTCTTTGAACTCGTTGATCGTTATACGAGTGACCGTAGTGACGATGATTTACAACGTATGATTTTAGCGCTTCATACAGAATCAAGAGCGCATCCAAATCCGGAAAAATGGCTCGATAAATTAGTAGAAGCATATGACGTAGAAGGAAAGACAATTGAAGATTTAGTGTATGCTTCTTATTTATTAGAAGATGTAAGATTCCAGCTTGAAACAGCGGAACAGCATATTCGTAAAGCGACGGAACTCGCAATGCTTCCTGACGGTCCAGCGCCTCGCGTTGAAACGCTGCAAGCAGATTTAGCTTTACTTGGAACGTTATCATCAGCCGCTCGTGAATCGTGGACAAGCGTGTATGAAGCGATGCAAAACGTATCGTGGCAAACGTTAAAGCGCATTAAGAAAAGTGATTATAACGAGGATATTGTAAAACAAGTAGACTCTCTTCGTAATAAAGCAAAAGATGAAGTGAAGAAATTACAAGAAGAGCTATTTAGCCGCAGGCCTGAAAGTTTCTTACGAGATTTTCAAGATATGCATCCTGTATTAGAAAAGCTCGTTCAACTTGTAAAAGTATTTACCGAGCGTTTCCAAGCGATGAAACGCGATAAAGGGATGGTCGATTTCACCGATTTAGAGCATTTCTGTTTACAAATTTTAAGTGAACAAAGTGAAGATGGTGAAATGAAGCCATCAGCAGTAGCGCTTCAATATCGCAATAAATTTGCTGAAGTATTAGTTGATGAATATCAAGATACGAACTTCGTACAAGAATCAATTATTAAATTCGTAACGAAAGATTCTGAGAGTGAAGGAAACTTATTCATGGTAGGTGACGTAAAGCAGTCGATTTATCGTTTCCGACTAGCAGAACCAGGATTATTCTTAGGAAAGTATAAACGCTTCACACAAGAAGGATTAGGCGGCGGAATGAAGATTGATTTAGCGAAAAACTTCCGTAGTCGTCATGAAGTATTAGCAGGTACGAACTTTATCTTCAAACAAATTATGGGCGAAGAAGTCGGAGAAATTGACTACGATGCTGACGCTGAATTAAAGCTAGGTGCTACCTATCCAGAAGGTGAAGATGTAGCAGCTGAACTATTGTGCATTCAGCAAACGGAAGAAGAAGTAATAGACGGAGAAGAAGGGGCAGAAGTCGAAAAAGCACAGCTTGAAGCACGTCTTATGGCGCAGCGCATTAAAGCGATGGTTGATTCAGGTTATGAAGTGTATGATCGTAAAACGGATAGTATGCGCCCTGTACAATACCGTGACTTCGTTATTTTGCTTCGCTCCATGCCGTGGGCACCGCAAATTATGGAAGAGTTAAAATTGCAAGGAATTCCAGTATACGCTGACCTTGCCACTGGTTACTTTGAAGCGACAGAAGTAAATATTATGATGAACGTATTCCGCGTTATTGATAATCCGATGCAAGATATTCCGCTTGCAGCAGTGCTTCGTTCCCCAATCGTTGGATTAAATGATGAAGAGCTTGCAACGCTTCGTGCTCACGGGAAGAAAGGCTCGTTTTATGAAGTAATGAGCTCATTCTTAAAAGGAGCACCGCTTGAAGAAGAAAAAGAACTACATGATAAATTAGAATGGTTCTATAACTTACTGCAAGGATGGCGTGAATTCGCACGTCAACAGTCTCTTTCTGATTTAATTTGGAAAGTGTACGGTGAGACAGGTTATTACGACTTTGTCGGTGGTTTACCAGCCGGAAAGCAAAGACAGGCAAACTTGCGTGTATTATATGACCGTGCAAGACAATACGAAGCAACATCGTTTAGAGGACTATTCCGCTTCTTACGTTTTATTGAACGTATTTTAGAGCGCGGTGACGATATGGGTACGGCGAGAGCTTTAGGTGAACAAGAAGACGTCGTTCGCATTATGACGATTCATAAAAGTAAAGGGCTTGAGTTTCCAGTCGTATTCGTAGCGGGGCTTGGTCGCCGTTTTAACACACAAGATTTAATGAAACGTTTCTTACTGCATAAAGACTTCGGTTTCGGTTCACAATTTATCGATCCTCGTAAACGTATTAAATATACGACATTATCGCAACTAGCAATTAAGCGTAAAATGAAAATGGAATTAATTGCGGAAGAAATGCGCGTATTATACGTAGCGTTAACACGTGCGAAAGAGAAGTTAATTTTAATTGGAACAGTTAAGGATGCAAATAAAGAAATGGAAAAATGGCTTGATGCGAGGGAGCATAGTGAATGGTTATTACCAGACCATATACGTGCCGGAGCATCTTGTTATTTAGACTGGATTGCACCTTCCTTATATAGACATCGTGATAGTGAAATGCTTCTTGAATTAGGACAAGGAAGTATTCCAGGTGAAATTTATGACTACGACACGAGCTGGAAAGTAGAAGTTGTTGACGGTAACACGTTACTCGCGCCAGAACCGGTTCAAGAAGAGAAACAAGAATTGTTAGAAGCACTTCGTGAGAAAAAGACCGTTCCCCTGCAAAGTGAACGGAAAGAAGAGGTGTACGATAGATTAATGTGGAAGTACGGATATGAGGAAGCGACATCTCATCGTGCGAAGCAATCTGTTACAGAAATAAAGAGAAATTATCAATCTGAAGAAGGTAGCGATAATGCCTTTATTAAAAAATTACGTGCACCAATTCAAACACGTCCTCGTTTTATGGAGAAAAAGGGATTAACATATGCAGAGCGCGGAACAGCAGTACATGCTGTTATGCAGCATGTTGATTTGAAGAAGCCGATTACAGAAGAAGTGATTCGGGAGCAAATTGCTGGAATGGTAAATAAAGAATTATTAACATTCGAGCAGGCGGAAGAAATTGCGATTGAAAAAGTAATTTCATTCTTTGATAGTGACCTAGGTAAAAGGGTATTAGCGGCGAAAAGTGTTGAGCGTGAAGTACCATTTACGATGATGCTTGCAGCAGAAGAAGCATATCAAGATTGGCAAGGGAAGAGCGGGGAATCCATTCTTGTCCAAGGGGTTATTGACTGCATGATCGAAGAGGAAGACGGTATTACGTTAATCGACTTTAAAACGGATACGATTGCAGGAAAATTCCCAGGTGGATTTGATCAAGCGAAACCAATTTTAGAAGAGCGATATAAAGTACAACTTTCGTTATATGCAAAAGCGCTCGAGAAAAGCTTACAACACCCTGTGAAAGAGAAATGTTTATACTTCTTTGATGGCAATCATGTTGTAAAAATCGAAGAATAGAGGAACTTGAAAATGGCAACGAAAAAGACGTTAAGAACGTGTGAAAAAGGACATGAATATTATAAAAGTAGCGATTGTCCAACTTGCCCAGCTTGTGAGAAAGAAAAGAAACCTAAAACAGGGTTTCTTTCACTTCTTTCATCACCAGCACGAAACGCGCTAGAGCATCATGGAATTCAAACGATAGAAGAACTCTCAAAATATAGTGAAAAAGAAATTTTAAAACTGCACGGTATGGGACCTACGTCTATGCCAAAGCTTAGAAAGGCTTTGGAGGAGAGCGGGTTATCATTTAAATAAAAGAAAAAGTAGGAGATATTCTCCTACTTTTTTTACGCTGTTCCAATCTGGTCTTGATCCGCCACATCAGAATCAAACGTATTTGTTGCACTAACACCGTTAAACGTATTCACGACAAATCCAACATTGGAAGCTCCAGATCCATTATAAGCTTTCGTATTTTCTTTCGGAGAAACGTTATAAAAATCCCCTAAATTGAAAGAACCATTACTGTTTTGCACGACGAGATTTCCAACAACAGAAGGCATACCATCCACCTACTTTACTAAACTTTGTAATTACTATATGAATTATTGTGCGGAAGGTTCATCTGTAATATATTGGCGAATTTGCATAATACGAGAGTTATTAAAAACATAATCAACATTTCCAATTTGAAATCCACCAGAGTTTAAAAGTGTGCGCAATTCAACGTTATTCACTTCAATAAAAGGACACTCATTTATAATGTTTAATTTTACATCTGTCGTTCGTTTCGGGATTGTAATGTATTCATCTGTAAAGATTTCAAATGCATCTAAGCGACCTTCGTCTTTTATATAACAAGGGAATTCCCGGTGAACGGCAAGAGCTCTACTTTTTAATTCCATTTGATTTGCATCCCCAACTTGAAATACGGCAGCAATCCCTAACGAAACAATAGAAACATTTTGGACAATAGACACGTGATGTAACATAATTTCTCAGTCTCCTTAACCTGGAGTAGGAGGGACATCTGTTACTAATGGCACAAATGGACCCTCTGTAACAGTTTCAAACGGCGTATCAAGAATAGAAGATAGAATGAGGAAATTTGCATCCCCAATTAAAAAGAGTGCGGACGACGATACACCGTTCATTTTAATCTGTCCGACTTTGAACTCGCGGTTTACAACGTTAAGGTTCATACATACTTACTCCTTTCGGAAATTGCCCGGTATGTGTTGAATAAAAGAGAGGAAGGCTTTGTCGATATCATGTTTCATAGCTTGAATAATGATATCTCGTAAATAATCTGGATCTGTTGAAATCCCTTCATGTGATTGTGCTTGTGATAAATAATAAGGAAGTCTATGCTCCATCTGTTTCTTTATGTCGTCAACCATCATTTGTCGATACATTTCATCGAGCGGCGTTCTCTCTTCTTGTTCAAAATGGAGAATTCGATTATATGCTTCTTCATCTAAGTAACGATGCATTTCCTGAAGGATACCTTGGTAAAAGTCTGGGTTTGTATCTGTTTCAGGATTGACCTTCAAAGTTTCCGTGTCAACTTGAAAATCCTCAATTTGTTGTCCTTTTGTTGAAAATGGATTTAATCCAATATTTAAAGTGCCATTTAAATTTTCTACTTTTAATTGATCGAATTTATATTCCACTTTTCCTATAGAAGAGGAGGGGCGACTTTTTAATTCATTAAGCTCTTCTTGTAATTGACGAACTTGATCTTCTAAGTTAAGAATGGTCGCTTGTTGTGCTTGAAGAGCTTGTTGAAGTTGGTGTAAGTAAGTATATATATCTTGATTCATTTGTGAAACCTCCTTTTCAATAGGGAGGGTAAATATATTCCTACTATATATTTATGACAAGGATGTCTTAAGAAGAACTAGTTGATGGTTTGATAGAAATAATTTGTCCTTTTGCCTGTAATGGGCGAAGGGGTTCTGTAAATCCGCCAGTATTTGAGAATTTAGATAGGGCTTTAATACTTCCGGCAGTACCAATTTGGAATACAGAAGAGGTTGTAATGCTATCAATTTTAATACTGTTAATGATGATGCTTTGGTTTACATAAAAATTCAATACAATCGCCCCCTTTAAGTTGAACCAATTATCGCTTGATCAACGACATCTGAATCATTAACAGTCGTTGCGCTTTGATAATTGTAGACAGAAACGTTATCTCCAACGTTAAAAGAGCCGGCCCCCGCGAAAGCGCGTGAATAACTAATAGGTCTAATCGCAAATACATCTCCAATATGAAAAATACCACTTGATCCAATATTGACGATACGAATATGTCCGACCATAGCTGGCATACAAAACACCTTTCGTTTTTAAAATTTTCTTTTCTATTATTGTATGGGCGTTTTCAATAAAATGTGTGTTTTTTTGAAATAAAAGAAACACACACGTTATTGCGTGTGCGTATCGAGTGTTTGGTTAGGGTGAACTTCCGTATGTACATGCCAAATTACATTTAAGAGCCTGTCCAGTTCTTGGCTACAATCCACTGTTTTTTGAGAAGTCATTCCGTAGCGTTCAGCAAAATAAATCATTTTTTCACGTTTTTTTTCAATCGCTTGCTCAAACATTGAAATCGGCTCCATCTCTAAATGAAATTTTTTGTATATATGTAGTACATATTATACAAAAACTTCATAAAAAAGAAATGCATTCGCTAAAAAAAGTAAAATTTCTACATTTTATGCCAAATGATAAAGAAGTAACGAATAGGGTATGAGAAGAATATTGTAAAAATTAGCGTGTATGAGAAGGTTTTTTTCTTACGGATGCGAATACAATTAAAAGGTATGAGTTTTAGGATGGAGAGTGGAAATATTGCGTTTGGTAACGGCGAAAAAAGAAGAAAAGGTATTTGTAGGTATTGTGGATGAAGAGGAAGAAAAGGTATTGCACTTAAGAGAAGCGCAAAGGCAAAAGGGAGAAAAGGTTACAATCCCCATTACAATGTTAGAGTGTATTGAAAGAGGAACTGAATGTTTTGAAAAAATATGTGATATTGTAAATTGGGCGAAGGAAAATGAAGGGGCGGCGTATTATCCGTTAACTGAAGTGAAAATATTAGCTCCGATTCCAAGGCCAAGAAAAAATATTTTGTGCGTTGGAAAAAACTATCGTGAGCATGCGATAGAAATGGGCGGAGTAGAGTCAATTCCAGAAAATATAATGATCTTTACGAAAGCACCAACGACAGTTATTGGAATGGATGAAAAAATTAATAGTCATCCCCACGCAACGAATGAATTAGACTATGAAGGAGAACTAGCTATTGTCATTGGTAAGCGAGGGAAACAAATAAAAAAAGAAAAAGCGCTTGAGCATGTTTTTGGTTATACCATTATAAATGATATAACTGCTCGCGACATTCAAAGGAAGCATAAACAATTTTTCCTTGGAAAAAGTTTCGATACATTTTGTCCGATGGGACCGTATTTAATTCATAAATCGATGATTAGTGCGCCAAATGCGTTACACATTGAAACGATAGTAAATGGGGAAGTAAGGCAAACTTCAAATACAAATAAAATGATTTTTTCAATAGAAGAAATCATTTCAACGATAAGTAAAGGAATGACGTTAGAACCAGGAGATATTATCGCAACAGGAACGCCAGCTGGTGTTGGCAAAGGTTTCACGCCACCGAAGTTTTTGCATGCGGGTGATGAAGTGGTCGTTACAGTAGAAGGAATTGGTACTTTGCGAAATGTAGTGAAGTGAAGAAAAGAGCTATCTTATGAAAAGATAGCTCTTTTCTATGGTCTTGGGTGATAGAGGTAATCGATAACGGAAAAAGTGTAAAGACCAATGACTGCAAGTGTACAAATGCCAAATAGTATAACCGTAAGTGCGCTTTTTTCTCGTCCAAAACCAATAATAGTAAGAATAACAGTAGTCCAAAATGATGCTTTCAGTAGTGTGAATGTAGTGGGAGTTGAGTAGTGACTAAGCAATGTTACAGAAAGTAGGAAGCCAAAGAATGTAACTAAAAGAAAAGATGTAGCTAAATAGTTAATATGTTTGCCATATCTTAATAACATATCGCACCTCCTTTGTGATTTTAAAATACAGAAAATTACAATTTAATTTTAGTATAAATCAATATAAAAAGAAAGAGGTTGTCCTAACGTGTAGAACAACCTCTCTATTATTACGATAATACAGCTTTAATTTTTTGGAATGCCCACTCTAAATCTTCTTCAGAGATTACTAGAGGTGGTGCGATACGAATTACATTTTCGTGTGTTTCTTTACATAACAGTCCAGCTGCTTTTAGTTGTTCACAGTAAGGACGAGCTGGTTCGTTTAATTCGATACCGATAAATAAACCTTTACCGCGAACTTCAGTGATCATTGGGTTATCAATCTCTTTTAATTGTCCAACTAATTTTTCACCTAATTGAAGAGAACGCTCTGTTAATTTTTCTTCTTCTAACACTTCAAGAGCTGCGATAGAAACAGCACATGCAAGTGGGTTACCACCGAATGTAGAACCGTGAGAACCTGGCTCGAATACACCTAAAATGTCGCGGTTTGCTGCTACGCAAGAGATTGGGAATACGCCGCCGCCAAGTGCTTTACCAAGTATGTACATGTCAGGAGTTACATTGTCCCAGTCACAAGCAAATACTTTACCAGTACGGCCTAAGCCAGTTTGGATCTCATCTGCTACAAATAAAACGTTTTCTTTTTTACATACTTCAAGAGCTTCTTTTAAGAAACCAGCTGGTGGGATGTTAATCCCTGCTTCACCTTGGATTGGCTCTAAAATGAATGCAGCTGTATTTGGTGTAATTGCAGCTTTTAACGCTTCTAAATCACCGTAAGGAATTACAACGATGCCAGGAAGCATTGGACCGAATCCGCGCTTGTACTCTTCGTTTGAAGACATAGAAACAGCACCCATTGTACGGCCGTGGAAGTTATCTTCACAAACGATAATTTCAGCGCGGTTTGCTTCTACTTTCTTCACATCATAAGCCCAGCGGCGAGCTGTTTTAATTGCAGTTTCAACGGCTTCTGCACCTGTATTCATTGGAAGTACCATTTCTTTATTAGTTAGTTTCGCAACTTTTTCGTACCAAGGACCTAATTGATCGCTATGGAAAGCACGAGAAGTTAACGTAACGCGATTAGCTTGGTCAATTAAAGCGTTAATAATTTTTGGGTGACGATGACCTTGGTTTACTGCAGAATATGCACTTAATAAGTCCATATAGCGATTTCCTTCAGGATCTTCTACCCAAACGCCTTCTGCTTTAGAAATAACGATTGGAAGTGGGTGATAGTTATTTGCCCCGTATGTGTCTGTAAGTTCGATAATATCCTTAGTTTGAATCATGATTGTTCCCCCTTTTGTTATTACAAGAAGTTTGTAAATACTCTAAATATTATATCATTTAAATGTAAAAAAGCGAAACATTTCCTGAAAATAAATGAACATGTTATCATATAGAATGAAAAAGTGTGAAAAGAGGAGGTAAGGGATACGATGGTACATATGCATATTACAGCATGGGCGTTAGGTTTAATTTTATTCTTCGTTGCGTATTCACTTTATTCGGCAGGAAGAAAAGGGAAAGGTGTACATATGGGGCTTCGTCTAATGTATATCTTAATTATTGTGTCAGGCTTCATGTTGTACATGAGTATTGTGAAGACAGCAACAGGTAGCATGCACATGTGGTACGGCATGAAAATGTTAGCTGGTATTTTAGTTATCGGCGGAATGGAAATGGTTCTTGTAAAAATGAGCAAAAACAAACCAACAGGGGCGGTTTGGGGCTTATTTATTGTTTCGCTTGTCGCGGTAATTTATCTTGGATTGAAATTACCAATTAACTGGTACGTGTTCAAATAAAAATAAAACCACCTTATAATCTCAAAAACTTGGGAGATAAGGTGGTTTTTTATTTTATGTCGCATCAATATGAAACTCTTCTCCGTTTACTTTGGTAAAACGAAACATGTTTTTATTTGACGTAGCGTGACGAACGAAATGATGCTGCAGTGTACAAATCATCTCTTCGTTATCAAACAAAAGAATATTAACTCCTTCGCATGCTTCTTCTTTCGGTAAGAAAGATAAATAATTATGACAATACATGCAATCATATAAAGAGTAGTGAAGGGATTGCAATGCCTCTGTTAATAAGGCAAAGACAGAGTCAGGTAACTCCTCAAGCCATTCCGTATAACTAAGAAGTAATTTTTTTCGAATTCGTATCATTTCCCCGTTTTGCAAGTGGTGCTGTTCGTTGGCGATTTGTAATATATCTTGTTCATAGAAACGAGCTGGTAGCCAGTTGTTGTTATATAAAATTTCAAAGCCATCACCGGCAATATCTTCTAATAAAAATGCTTCCTCATTTTCATCATCAAAGAATACCCATTCATTGTTTATATATTCTACATTACCGACTGTATGAGCGCGGGGCTGGTTATATAAAATATGTTTACGTTGTATCATACACGATTTCTCCTTTATGAAAAGTAGTTATCTCTGTTATAGACAGTTCGTGCATTCTTTATAACTAGACACATCTGGACATAGGCGGGCATACAATAAAACACGTTTTACTGAGTGAAAATGCTATTCCATATGTGGATAGTAGGTTATCGTCAAGTTTGTCATTTTTTTGATCCGCACTTTTAGAGTGGGGTTACTGTACGTTCAAGAAAAGAAATAAGATGGAAGGATGATTTATATGTGCGGGATTACAGGATGGGTGGATTATAAACGCTCATTAGAAGGAGAACGGGACGTCGTTACGAAGATGGCTGAGACGTTAGCGAAGCGTGGCCCAGATGATAATAAAGTTTGGATTAAAGGCAATGTCGCATTTGGGCATAAACGGTTAATCGTTGTTGATCCTGAAGGTGGTAAACAGCCGATGACTTGTTTAAAAGATGAAGCAAATTATGCAATTTGCTATAACGGCGAACTTTATAACACGGAAGATATTCGAAAGGAACTATTAAGAAGAGGATATACGTTCAAAGGTCACTCTGATACGGAAGTATTGTTAGCTTCTTATATCGAATGGAAAGAAGAATGTGTCGATCATTTAAACGGTATATATGCGTTTGCTGTATGGGATGAACAGAAAGAACAAGTGTTTATTGCGCGCGATCGATTAGGGGTAAAACCACTATTTTATAAATATGACAGTGGGCGATTACTATTTGGTTCAGAGTTAAAAGCGATATTGGTGCATCCAGATGTGAAGGCGGAAGTGACGTTAGAAGGATTATCTGAAATATTCGGCCTTGGACCATCTAGAACGCCTGGTCACGGTATATATGCTGGTATAAAAGAATTACGTCCAGGTCATGCGATGACATTTTCAAAGAATGGTTTATGCATATGGAGATATTGGAATGTAGAAAGTAAAAAGCATGAAGATTCCTTTGAAGAAACAGTAGAAAAAACACGCTTTTTATTACAAGATTCGATTACAAGGCAGCTCGTTTCTGATGTACCATTATGCACTTTTTTATCAGGCGGTGTAGATTCAAGCGCTATAACAGCAATTGCTGCAAAAGAATACGAAAGATCGGGAAAAGGTCAATTACACACGTATTCGGTTGATTACGAAGATAATGACAAATACTTTAAAGCAAATGCGTTTCAGCCAAATTCAGATGCACCATTTATTCATTTGATGACGGAGACGTTTCAAACGATCCATCATCGCTGCGTCATTTCAAATGAACAATTAGCGCAGTATTTAACAGAAGCGGTACTCGTTCGTGATTTGCCTGGTATGGCAGATATCGATTCGTCATTATTATGGTTTTGCCGCGAAATTAAACAAGATTTTGTCGTCGGTTTATCTGGGGAATGTGCAGATGAAATATTTGGTGGTTATCCGTGGTTTTATAGAGAAGATGATTTACAATCGAGCGCATTTCCGTGGATGCGTTCTACAGAAGCGCGTGAACAATTGCTAAAGAAAGAATGGAGAAATAAATTAAATTTACAACAATATGTGCAACAACGTTATGAGGAATCGATTCAAGAAGTTCCTATTTTAGATGGGGAAAGTCCGCTAGAAGCGAAAAGACGCCAATTATTTTATTTAAATATGGTATGGTTTATGACAACATTATTAGACAGAAAAGACCGTATGAGTATGGGGGCGAGCTTAGAAGTACGTGTTCCATTTGCGGATCATCGTCTTGTCGAATATGCGTGGAATATTCCTTGGGAAATGAAAATGTATAAAAACCGCGAAAAAGGTCTATTGCGTAAAGCGTTAGAAGGGTTACTTCCAAATGAGATATTATATAGAAAGAAGAGCCCGTATCCAAAAACACATAATCCGCACTATACGAAAGCAGTAACAGTATGGATACAAGATTTATTAACAGATAAAGGCTCGATTTTACACGAGCTATTTGATAAAGAACAGCTGAGTGGATTAATTGAGTCAGGCGGCAGTGCATTCCAAACGCCATGGTATGGTCAATTAATGACTGGGCCACAACTTTTAGCTCATTTAGCACAAATTCACGTTTGGTTTAAAGAATATGGAGTAAATATTAAAGAATAGGAGAAAAGCGACTTACTTTATAAGTAAGTCGCTTTTTATTAAATAAATTGTCATATAAAATTCAAAATCATATTAGAAAAAATACTTATTTAGAATAATTATCTTTACGTACTTATTATTAGTTGTTATAATTGGAAACAAATGTTCTTGAAAAAGATTCTCATTTATCCCGCTTTAATGGGCAGTAAGACCCCCACCTCAAAATTCAGCGAAAGAAAAGAATTTAGGTGGGGGATCAACTGCCCATAAAAGTCCGATTGGTTCAACTAATAATCAGTGGGGGATGAAGAACCTCCCCACTGATTAAAGTTTCACTTTATAAAATTGAGGTGTTATATAGATGAAAAAGAAAAAAATGGGTTTACTCGTAATGGCGTATGGAACGCCGGATTCATTAGATGAAGTAGAGGCATATTATACACATATTCGTCATGGGCGTAAGCCATCAGAAGAAGCACTCCAAGATTTAATTGGACGCTATAAAGCGATTGGTGGAATTTCACCGCTTGCAAAAATTACGAAAGAGCAAGCGCATAAATTAACAGACTCAATGAATAATATGTTTACAGAGTATGAATTTAATTGTTACTTAGGCTTAAAACATACTGCTCCGTTTATAGAAGATGCAGTAGAAGAGATGAAGCGCGATGGAATTGAGCAAGCAATTAGTATCGTATTAGCGCCGCATTATTCTACCTTTAGCATTAAGGCATATAACGAGCGTGCAATTCGTCTCTCGGAGGAAATAGGTGGTCCTGTTATTGAACCAATTAAACAATGGTATGATGAACCGAAATTTATTTCGTATTGGGCAGATCAAATAAAAGAAACATTTACAAAAATTGAAGATAAAGAGAAAGCGGTCGTAATTTTTTCAGCGCATAGTTTACCAGAAAAAAATATTGCAGTAGGTGATCCTTATGTGGAGCAATTGCAGCATACAGCGGATTTAATCGCAGCAGCTGCAAACATCCAAAACTATACAATTGGTTGGCAAAGTGCCGGAAATACACCTGATCCATGGATTGGACCGGATGTGCAAGATTTAACGAGAGATTTATTTGAAGAGCATAGATATAAATCTTTCATATATTGCCCAGTTGGTTTTGTGGCAGAGCATTTAGAAGTTTTATATGACAACGATTACGAGTGTAAAGTTGTGACGGATGAATTAAATGCTACGTATTTTAGACCAAATATGCCGAATGCACAATCTACATTTATTGAATGTTTAGCTACAATTGTTTCCAGAAAAATGAAAGAAATAGTTGACAAAGAACTAATTTTGAATAATAATTAATTTATAATAATTTTAAATAAATAATAATTACTATGAAAGAAAGAGGAGGATCCCCCTAGATGAATCCAAATAATCGCTTAACAACAAACCAAGGTGCTCCGGTCGGAGATAACCAAAATTCTCGTACAGCTGGTCGCCGTGGACCAGTATTATTAGAAGACTATCATTTAGTAGAAAAACTAGCTCACTTTGATCGTGAACGTATTCCAGAGCGTGTTGTGCATGCACGTGGTGCAGGTGCTCACGGTGTATTCGTAACGAAAAACAGCATGAAGAAATATACGAAAGCAGCATTTTTACAAAATGAAGGAACTGAAACACCTGTGTTTGTTCGTTTTTCAACGGTTATTCATGGTCAAGGTTCTCCTGAAACAGCACGTGATCCACGCGGTTTCGCTGTTAAATTTTATACAGAAGAAGGAAATTACGATATTGTAGGTAACCATTTACCAGTCTTCTTCATTCGTGATGCAATTAAATTCCCTGATATGGTGCATTCTTTAAAACCAGCACCTGATACAAATATTCAAACACCAGATCGTTACTGGGATTTCATGACGTTAAGTCCAGAATCTACACATATGATGACATGGGTATTTTCTGATTACGGTACACCAGCAAGCTATCGTGAAATGGAAGGTTTCGGTGTACATTCATTCAAATGGATTAATGCAGAAGGTAAAATCGTCTACATTAAATATCACTGGAAACCACAGCAAGGTGTACGTAACTTAAGTGCAAAAGAAGTGCAAGAAGTACAAGGAAAAGACTTTAACCATGCAACTCGTGACTTATTCGATGCAATCGAAAAAGGAAATCATCCGAAGTGGGATTTACACGTACAAGTGATGCAACTAGAAGAAACGGATTCTTTAGATTTTGATCCGTTAGATCCAACGAAAGTTTGGCCAGAAGATCGTTTTCCATTAATAGAAGTAGGGACAATGACGTTAAATCGTAACCCGAAAAACTTCTTTGCTGAAGTAGAACAAGTGGCGTTCTCTCCAAGTGCAACTGTAAATGGTATTGAACCATCTGAAGATAAATTATTACAAGGTCGTTTATTCTCTTATCCAGATACACAGCGTTACCGCCTTGGTGCAAACTACTTACAAATTCCTGTAAACTGCCCATACGCAGCTGTTCATAACCAACAACGTGATGGTGCGATGCAAGTGGGTCAAAACCCATCTACAATTAACTACGAACCGAGCCGTCATGCTGAAAATCCAGTTGAAGACCCAGCTTACCGCGATTCAACTATGAAAGTAGAAGGCTACGTATCTCGTGAAAAAATTGACAAACCAAATGATTTCAAACAAGCAGGTGAGCGTTACCGTTCATTCTCTAAAGAAGAGCAAGACAACTTAATTACAAACTTAACAAATGACTTAAAAGACGTAAATGAACGTACGAAATTACTAGCTGTATGTAACTTCTTCCGTGCAGATCAAGAGTACGGTATGCGTTTAGCGCAAGCATTAAACGTTGATATTACGCAATATGTAGGAAATGCTCCGAAATAAATTGGAAAAGACGACTGTTATGAAACGGTCGTCTTTTTTGTTTATGTAAAGTTACGCGCGGGTATTCTTCAGTTTCGTTATGTCGGAATTTGTTGGTAAATCGATATATCGTGTCGAAACGTCGATATATTGAAATAATCGCTGATATATTTGAAAAATCGTCGATATATCCGAAGAATCGCTGATATATTTATATTAATACCGCTCAGGGTATGCTGCCGGCAAGTCTAATAAAAAGAGATGCAATCTACTATCAATAGATTGCATCTCTTTTTTTAGTTCACTCGCTCAGTATACTCATAAGCTTTCTCCCCATGCATCGAAATATCAAGTCCCATATGTTCCTCGTGCTCATCTACCCGGACAGGGAGGAAGAAGTTAATTGCTTTAATAATGGCGTACGTCATTATAATTGTGAATGCATATGTTGCGCCGATTGCTACAAGTTGTTTCAATAGTAACGCGGCGTTTCCGTAAAATAATCCGTTAGCGCCATCGCCGTTTACTGCAGTAGTTGCAAATAGTCCTGTCGCAATACCGCCCCAAGTTCCGCCGATGCCGTGACATCCAAATGTATCGAGTGTATCGTCGTATCCGAATTTTGTTTTTAAGAAAAAGACTGCTCCGAAGCATAATACGCCGCCAATTGCTCCGATAAGAAGAGCTGAGAAAGGTGTAACGAACCCGCAAGCTGGTGTAATAGCGACTAGACCGGAAACAACGCCGCAAGCAGCTCCCATCGCGGTCGGTTTTGATTGGAAGAACCACTCTGAAAGCATCCAAGTTAATGCGGAGGCAGCGGCAGCTATATTTGTATTAATAAATGCAGTTAAAGCTACATCATTTAAAGATAATGCGCTTCCGACGTTAAAACCGAACCAGCCGAACCATAGTAGCCCAGCGCCTAACATCGTAAATGGTAAATGATGAGGAGACGAACCGTTTATGTTTTTGCGTTTTCCAAGGAAAATAGCTAATACGAGGCCAGCCACGCCAGATGTAATATGAACGACATTACCGCCAGCGAAGTCTAATGCGCCAAGTTCTCTTAGCCATCCGCCAACGCCCCATACCCAATGAGCGACAGGATTGTAAACGATTGTTGTCCATAGAAGGATGAAAATAAGGAAAGCTGAAAATCGCATTCTTTCGGCAAATGCTCCTGAAATTAGAGCGGGGGTTAGAATAGCAAACATGAGTTGAAACATCATAAATAAATTGTGAGGAATAGTAGATGAGTAGTCTGGATTTGGTGCGTAGCTAACTCCGTTTAAACCGAACCAATCGAATGTGCCGATAAGTCCGTGCCAATCTGGTCCGAATGATAAAGAATAACCAATTACAATCCATTGAATCGAAACGATAGCCATTGCGCTATAACTATGCATTGTCGTACTGAGTACGTTTTTACTGCGAACCATACCTCCATAAAAAAGTGCTAATCCTGGTGTCATTAACATGACCATTACTGTCGCTACAAACATAAAAACTGTATCTCCTATATTCATTCTCTCTCCTCCTATAATGTTAGAAAAAATAACATCAATTTGTTATGTTTCATATCATATTCGAAATAAAAAGAAAAATCAACTAAAAATTCAGAAAATTTTATATGTAATGTTAGAAAACCTAACATGTGTTAATTTGATAAGAATGAAATCAACGTATGCGATTCGTTCGGATAATTGGTATAATATTCTTACAATTAAAATACATGGGGGATGCGTGTGGGGAAAATACATACTAGGAAACTATTCATTTGTTTTTGTTTAGCTGTCGTTTTGTTTGTACCAATACATACATTTGCAGACGAAAAAAGAGAGTGGCGAGACGAAGTTATATATTCCATTATGATTGATCGTTTTAATAATGGGGAACCGAAAAATGACAAACAGTTAGAAGTTGACAATTTAGAAGGATATCAGGGCGGAGATATAAGAGGTATTATAAAAAGACTGGATTACATAAAAAAAATGGGATTTACTACTGTTATGCTTTCGCCGCTTTTTGAAAGTGTAAAATACGATGGGTTAGACGTGCGCAATTTTCAGAAGGTAAATGAACATTTCGGAACAGAAAATGATGTGAAAGAACTTGTGCAAGAAGCTCATGCAAAAGGAATGAAAGTTGTATTTCAATTTCCGCTTGGAGAAAACGAACAACAAGTAATCGACTCGATGAAATGGTGGATCAAAGAAGTTGATTTAGATGCAAGTTATGTAATACATAGTGAAAAAAAGTCGCCTGCTTTTTGGGATGATGTGCAAAAAGATATGCAAGTGATAAAGAAAGATTTTCGAGTTATGACAAAAGAAGATAGTGAATACAACGAAAAAATAGTAGATGCGTTTTCCAAAGCGGATGTATCGGTGAAACCTTTATATGATGTAAGTAAAAAAGACGGAGCAGCCGCTACATTTTTAGATAATCAAGATACAAAAAGATTTGCTCGTATTGCAAAAGAGAATATGAATTATCCACCATCTCGTTTGAAGCTGGCTCTTACATATTTATTAACAACACCAGGTATTCCGAATTTTTATTACGGAACTGAAATTGCATTGGATGGAGGAGGTACGCCAGATAATAGACGATTAATGGACTTCAAATCAGATGAAAAGTTTATGCAACACATAACGAAACTCGGTGAGCTTAGACAAGCGAGGCCATCTTTACGCCGCGGTACGTTTGAGCTTCTATACGATAAAGATGGAATGAGTGTACTAAAGAGAAAGTATAAAGATGAAGTGACAGTAGTAGCGATTAATAATACGAAAGAAACACAAAAAGTTGCTTTACCTGCAAGTGCGATTGGTGAAAAACAAGAGCTAAGGGGATTGTTAGAAGATGAAATTATAAGAGAAGAAAACGGAAAATTTTATCTCGTTTTAAAGCGTGAGGAATCGAATGTGTATAAAGTTAACGGGGAAACAGGTGTGAATTGGCTATTTATTTCTTTAATCGTCGGTGTGAACGTATTGTTTATTGCTTTTTTAATTGTGGTTAAAAAGAGGCGGAAATAAGGGGATATTCTCTTTTGTGTTCAATTAAAAGTGCGTGATGAGGTGAGATGTTTAAGTCTTCTTATCGTATTCGTAATTCTGTATTTTGGGGATAACAGTGACGATGGGAAATTTGTTTGGTGGGACAGGCTAAGGAGAAAACTTTCTCTCTAGTCTGTTTTTCTTTGAAGTAAGACTCTCACCTCGAAATGCAACTGAACAAAGAGGTAAAAAAATCGATAGAAGCAACAATAATTGAAAATATACTAATTTTACATTACATTAAAGGGTAAAAAGTATTTTGTTACTCATTGAGGGCTATATTTGAGGAGGAAAAATGGAATTTTACGATTTGGGTATTACCATTAAAGAACTTAGAATGAAAAAGAATATATCACAATCTGAATTGTGTCATGGAATATGTTCGCAAAGTCAAATTAGCAAAATAGAAAAAGGTATGATTTATCCATCTAGCGTATTGTTATATCAATTATCTGAAAGACTTGGTATTGATCCAAATCATATTTTCGCACTAACTCAAAACAAAAAACTAAAATATGTAGAAAATGTAAAATGTGTAATGAGAGATTGTACAAAACAAAAACAATATAATGAACTTTATGAAATAGTGAAACAAGAGAAAACCGAAAATAATTTCCAGTTAAAAGAAGATAAACAATTTCTAATATGGCATGAAGCGATTGCTATATTTTATGTGAATAAATCAATAAAAACTGCTTTAAATCTTTTAAATAATGCACTAAAACTAACTGTAACGAATGGTGATTTTTTATCGGAAAGAGAAATAGATATTATGCAGTCGATGGCTATATTTCATTGGGCAAATAAAGAATATGAAAAGAGTATTACTATATTAAGAAGATGTTTAACTAATTTTAATAAGTTAGATTTCCCTAGAGATAAAGAGGTTAAATTAAAAATCATTTTTAATTTAGGGAAAATGTTAGGTCATGCAAATCAACATGAAGAGGCAATAAAATACAATGATATGGGTATTAAATTAGCTATTAATCTAAATACTTTATATTTATTAGGCGAATTATACTATGGGAAAGCTTGGAACATGCTAAAGCTGAAACAATGTAATGAAGAAGATGTAGCTGATAATATGAAAAAAGCATTATTTATCTTTGAACTAACAGAAAAAGAAGATCTGATAAAAATAGTTAAAGAAAAATATTTTGAACAACAAAATAAAAAAATCACTCATAATTTCTGATGAACATCTTATTATTCTCTATAAAAAAAGCACCTTATGGTGTCTTTTTTATGACTTATATCATCGATTATTACAGTTCGTAGGTTTCTTATACCAAGCTTTGTTGATGTATTTACAATTCGCAGGTGTTGAAGTTTTAGATGTATCCCCAGGTGTAGTTATATTATTAGAACACCCTGCAATATATAGACAGAATGTAGTTAATAAAAAACATAGTATTAATTTCTTCAAATAACCACTTCTAACTCTTTTTAATTAACATTTTTCATAAAATAAATTCCTTACTAATTTTACATTACAGGAAAGGGTGGAAAATATTCATATACTCATAATTTGTTACATTTGATTGGGGAAGGAGGTTTTTGTTCCGATTTTTAAAAGGGTCTTCTTCATTTATGCATAAAATTTATCCGATTGCCCGTAAGCTTAGACTTTTACCCGCTAAAAAGAAAAACATCCTCTACATAGAGGATGTTTTTCTTTTTAGCGGTAGTTAATAAATTGTACGTCAATCGGTAAGTCAGCGCTACGAACTGCTGCGATAACTGCTTGTAAGTCATCACGGCTTTTCGCTGTAACACGTACTTGATCATCTTGTACTTGTGTTTTTACTTTTAATTTCATTTCTTTAATGATATTGTTAATTTTTTTTGCGTTATCTTTATCGATACCTTGTTGAAGTGTTGCGCGTTGGCGAACAGTGTTACCAGCCGCCGCTTCAACTTTTCCGTAATCTAAGTTCTTAATTGGAACGTTACGTTTTACGAGTTTAGAAATAAGAACGTCTTTTACTTGCTCTAATTTGAACTCATCGTCAGAAGTTAAAACAAGTACTTCTTTCTCAAGTTTAATATCACTTTTACTTCCTTTAAAGTCATATCGGTTTTGGATTTCTTTTAATGCAGTGTTAATTGCGTTTGTTACTTCAGGTAATTCTACTTTCGAAACGATGTCAAAAGAACTATCTTTTGCCATAGTTAGCACCTCCAAATAAATTTCTACTCTTTTTATGTACTGTACATACTAAAGTATAGCTGAAAACGAGCTTAGACTTAAGTGTTTTCATACTTATAATGATGTAACCTCATTTTATTATAGTGAATTTTGGGCAGTTGGACAAATAAAGAGAAAATCGTGTTATAATTAACTTTTGTTTGGAATGATAAAAATATAAAAAGTTAAAAAGTTCATTTTATATATATAGAAGGGAATTAAAAAAATATGTATTTACAAATAGGATCGATTGAACAGGTAACTGTTTTACGCGAAACGGAAATCGGATATATGGTTGGGAATGAAGAAGAAGAAATTTTCCTACATAAAAATGAAGTAGCTGGAGAAATTGAAGAAGGCGATACGATTGACGTATTCTTATACCTTGATCACCAAAATCGTATTTCAGCAACAATGAAGGAGCCAATTATTACAACGTATGATTGGAACTGGGTAAAGGTTGTAGAAGTTATTCCGAGTTTAGGTGTGTTTGTTGATATTGGTGTATCAAAAGATATACTAATTCCAGCTGATGAATTCCCAATTTATATGCCAGTATGGCCAGAAGTTGGAGACGAATTATATTGTACGTTAAAATTAACGAATCGTGATCGTTTAATTGCTCTTCCAGCAAGAGATAGTGATATGCAAGAAATCGTTGTAGATGCGACACCATCTATGCGTAATAAAAACGTAAACGGACGTGTGTATCGTTCACTTCAAGTTGGTTCGTTCGTATTAACAGATGAGCATTTCCGTGCATTTTTACATCATACAGAAAGAAAAGAGCAAGTTCGCATCGGTCAACGTGTAACGGGACGAATTATTGATGTAAAAGATGACGGTACAATTAACATCTCCCTTCTTCCTCGTAAAGAAGAAGGAATGGAAGATGATGCTGCAGTGATTTATGCATATATGGAAGAACGAGGCGGAGCAATGCCGTTTTGGGATAAGAGCTATCCAGAAGACATTAAAGAACGTTTCAATATGAGTAAAGCTGCATTTAAGCGTGCACTTGGTAAGTTGATGAAAGAAGAAAAGGTTTACCAAGAAGAAGGTTGGACGTACTTTAAGAAATAAAGGAAATAAAAAGCACCACCTTATATTTTACCTATAAGGTGGTGCTTTTTTAATTCCCTTGCTCATGTACAAGAGTAAACGTATCTTTTAACTCACTATCGTTTATTTTAATATTTGCTTTTTTTAATTCATCTTGCAATAGTTTTTTGCCGAATATAGGGTCAGAGATACGTTCTTCTTCTAAGTTTTTACGAATAGAGTCTTTCACTTCATCATAGGGTTTTAATTCTTTTTTATCAGTTAATTTAATAATATGATAACCGTTTGGTGATGTAACGGGATTGCTAATTTGTCCGACCTTTAGTTTATAGGCAGCAGTTTCAAATTCAGGTGACATTCTACCTGAATTGAAATATCCGAGGTCTCCGCCTTTTTCTTTTGATAGTAGGTCTTGCGATTCTTGTTTTGCTAGTTCTTCAAATGAAGCACCAGCATCTAATTTTTTCTTTATTTCTTTCGCTTCATTTTCGTCACTTACTAAAATATGGCTTGCTTTAATTTCTGGTTTATAGTGGTCTTTCACGTCTTTTTCTGTAATACTTTTCTTAATCGCTTCATTCATAGCAAGTTTGAACTTAATTTGATTTTTGAAATCAGCTTCATCTTTTAAACCATTGTTTTTCAATACGTTTTTAAATTGGTCTCCGTATTGATTTTTGGCTTTTTGTAATTCTTTATCTACATCATCGTCAGATACTTTATATTTTTTCGTGATAACGTCTTGCGCCATCATTTCGTACAGCATGTCTTTTCCGTAACGATCTTTCAACTGTTTTTCGAAGTCGCTCTTCGTAATGGTTGAGTCTGTTGCTGTAGCGACTGTATCTGAGTCGTTTTTTTGTCCACAAGCAGATAGCATTAATATACTTAGTAGTGCAGTAATAATGAAAATGTGTTTTCCTCTCATGCTAACACCTCATCCGAATATGTTATCGCTATTGTAGAATATAGAAGTGAACATGAAGTGAATTTTTAATGTTTTTTCCCTGTAAACTGTAAAAAAAGTACACCAACAATATTGTTGGTGTACGATGGAATCAAAGGTGATCGGTCTTTTTAGAATAGGCACGCTTACCTTGCTCTATATTCTTTTGTTCTTGCTCATTTTTTTGCGCGCGTTTTGCATTATTATCGCGTGCTTTTTTGTCGTTATCACTCGTATGTGGCATATGTATCAACTCCATTTCTAAACGTTGTACGTTTATCATTTCCTTTTTCGTAAAGACTATGTATAGCAGTGTATTCATGAATAATGAAGGTGGATTGGAAATGGATTTGAAGTTGAATTATACCGAACTTATAAAGAAGTTAATCGTTGTAATCGTCGCAGGTTTGTTAAATGCGATTGGAATGAATTTATTTTTAACGCCAGCGAAAGTGTATGCAAGTGGCTTTGCTGGCTTGTCTCAATTGCTATCACAAATATTAGGTGATTTTTTATCTATTCACATATCAACTGGGGTATTATTTAGCTTGTTTAACATTCCAGTCGTTATTTTAGCATGGAAAAAGGTTGGAAAGGCCTTTACTTTCTTTAGTTTTCTTTGCGTTATCTTTATGACTATGTTTTTAGAAATTATCCCAGTTAGAGCAGTTTCAAACGACATCATATTAAATGCGATTTTTGGCGGGCTTATTTCGGCAATTGGGGTAGGGATTGCGTTGAAGTGGGGGGCTTCTACAGGTGGTTTAGATATTATCGCCATGATTTTATCAAAGATTAAAGACAAGCCTGTCGGTACGTATTTTTTCTTCTTTAATGCACTGATTATTATCGCCGCTGGTTATGTGTATGGATGGGAAAAAGCATTATATACTTTGGTGACTTTGTATGTTTCAACGCGAATCATCGATGCGATTCATACGCGTCATGTGAAGATTACGGCGTTAATCGTTACGAAGAATGGGGCGGATGTACGAAAGGCGATTCACTCACGCTTAGTGAGGGGGATTACAACTATACCAGCAACTGGTGCTTATACGAATGAAAATAAGGAAATGTTAATGATTGTTATTACTCGTTACGAACTGTATGAATTGGAGAGGGTTATTAAACAAGTGGACCCAGGTGCATTTACAAACGTACTGCAAACAGTTGGGGTATTCGGATTGTTTCGAAAAGATTAAAGAGGACCAAAGCTGGTCCTCTTTTTTAATGTGCATTCGTAATGTTTTGCAACTGCTCTTGCATTTCACGTAGCTGAACTTTTTCAGCTGTTGAAGAGTTTGCGTAAGCAGAGTGCAAAGCGTTTTTTGCTCTATATACGAGATCTTGTTGCTCGGCGCCGCTTGAACAAGATATGGCATTTGCAACAGCATCTCTAGCTTGTTGGAATAGTAAGTTCCCCATTTAGACCCCTCCAAAAGAAGAGTTACTTCTCGCTTTTTCTGCCTCAGCTAATGTACCTCTGTACGGGAATCTTGCATCATGCTTCATAACAGCATCGGCTCCTTGTTGGATAAAACGTTTTGATTTGTTCTTTTTACCCATTCGAAAAACCCCCTTTATTTAGCTGAAAACAATCGACGCGCTAACTTATGCGTCTAATGATAGTATGAGCGTTTGGCGAGAAACTATAAGCAGGGAATTTTTAGATTACAATCCAAGAACCTCTTCTAAATATAGAGCAATACCATCTTCTTCGTTCGTTAACGTCGTATGGTTTGCGAGTGATTTTAATTCAGGGATGGCATTTCCCATTGCGATGCCGTGACCAGCAAATTCAATCATTTCAAAGTCGTTATCCTCGTCACCGAAAGCGATAATTCGTTCTTGTGGAATGTTATAATGACTAGAAATTTTTTGTAATCCGACAGCTTTATTTAATCCGCTTTTTACGATTTCAATAATCGGCCAAGGTGCACCCCATTTTCTATGGTCGATTACTTCGGCATGCATATCAGTTAAATGTTGACGAATTGCAGTAGAATGCTCGTCATGTGCGTCAATTAATAAGCAAGTTGGATGATCGTTTAAAATATTTAATAAGTCTCCTGTAAAAATGTTTGGAGAACCGAATTCGAAAATATGTTTTTTATCTTCATCAATTTCACGAACATACACATCGTCCATTACTTCAGCGTATATATTTTTTACGCCAAAATCAAAGCAAGCTCGGACAATTTCTTGCGCTGTTGCTAGCTCAAGAGGAGAGTGATGTGTGCCCCACTTTGAATCAAGCGGATGATGTACGTATGCGCCATTAAAGTTTACGATTGGTGTATTTAAACCGAGTTCTTTATAGTAATCATAACTAGCGCGGAATGGACGTCCTGTTGAAATAACAACAATATGTCCTTGTTCCTTTGCCTTTGCAATTGTATGTTTCGTTCGAGTGGAAATTATTTTGTTGTCTGTTAATAAAGTGCCGTCTAAGTCTAGTGCGATTAAATGCTGTTTGTTCATAATTTCACCTCTTATAATAATTTATTTTTGTTTCGATCTGTATTTCCGTTTTAATATGCAGAAATAAGAGGTTAAGCTGGATGAGACCACCAAAGATGGAAACTTCACTATATATCCATCTTACGTCGCAAAGTGTTGCGGTGTCTACTATTTCTCGCTGGAAATTAAGAAAAGTCAACATCTTTTTAGAAAGTTCAAACAATGTTTCTTTCATTATGGACAAATTGTGAAAAGGGTTACATTGTTCGTAGGATGAGGCTTATAATGAACATGTAATCTTCTCGTATATGTTTGACTCTCCTTTGAAACTGGCCTATAGTAGGTTGGTTTCTTTTTTTTCTACAAATAGGGAAGAAATCCCTGCTTTAAGCTTGTGTCATTCATGTATATGTACAAGAATGAAATGTAGTACTTGTTTCCTAAACATGACAGACAAGCTTTCTTTTAAAATGGATATACTAATGAGGCAAAGACGTCATGGAAGGAGAATGGAAATGGGACAAAATCGTAGGTTTCGTTCTGGACAAAAAGCGCCGAATGATGGCATTTACGTAGAAATTGGTGAAACGGGAAGTATGGTGAAAGATCCGCAAATGGTAAAACTAACTGCTGGTGAAAAGTTTCCAGATAACACAAATCATAACCGTCAGTGGACGTATAAAAGAAAACCGTAACAGAAGCCGCAATCGTTATTGCGGCTTTTTTGTCGTCATAAATTATAATTTCATTTACCGTACTTTTTTAAGTAGCATAATGAATTTTCCCTTTTTCTTTTTCAAATAATAAGTTTGAAAATACATAATCAAAATTATTGTATAAAAAAGTCAGTTGGCGTATAATCAAATCAAAGGTCAAAGAAAGTCAAACATTTGGAGGACTGTAAAGATGGACTTAAATCAAATGACAACAAAAACACAAGAGGCGATTATGAGTGCTCAATCTTTAGCGGTATCTCATCATCATCAAGAAGTAGATACTGTTCATCTCTTGTTTACATTATTAGAAGAGCAAGATGGGTTAGCAGTACGTATTTTTCAAAAAATGAACGTCGATATAGAAGCATTAAAAGAAGGCGCCGAAAATTTAATTAAGAAAAAGCCTTCCGTAACGGGGAGCGGTGCAGAAGCAGGTAAATTATATATAACAGGTGCTTTGCAACAACTGCTTGTAAGAGCAGGAAAAGAAGCAGAGAAATTGCAAGATGATTACATTTCAGTTGAACATGTATTACTTGCTTTTACTGAAGAAAAAGGCGATATAAACCAATTATTTACAAGATTTCATATTACGAAAGATAACTTATTACAGTCTTTAATGACAGTTCGGGGGAATCAAAGAGTGACTAGTCAAAATCCAGAAGCAACTTATGAAGCGTTAGAAAAATATGGTCGTGATTTAGTGGCGGAAGTAAGAGCGGGGAAAATTGACCCTGTTATCGGCCGCGATAGTGAAATTCGCCGCGTAATCCGCATTCTTTCACGTAAAACGAAAAACAACCCAGTTTTAATTGGTGAACCAGGTGTTGGTAAAACAGCAATTGTTGAAGGGTTAGCACAGCGTATTGTGAAAAAGGATGTACCTGAAGGATTAAAAGATAGAACAATCTTTGCATTAGATATGAGTGCGCTTGTAGCTGGAGCGAAATTCCGCGGTGAATTTGAAGAGCGTCTCCAAGCTGTATTAAATGAAATTAAAAAGAGTGAAGGTCGTATTTTACTATTCATTGATGAACTTCACACAATCGTCGGCGCTGGTAAAACAGAAGGCGCAATGGATGCAGGAAATATGTTAAAACCGATGCTTGCGCGTGGTGAACTGCATTGTATCGGGGCGACGACGTTAGATGAATATCGTAAATATATTGAGAAAGATCCAGCGCTAGAAAGACGTTTCCAACAAGTATTAGCAGAAGAACCAACTGTTGAAGATACAATTTCCATTTTACGTGGCTTAAAAGAGCGTTTTGAAATTTATCATGGTGTAAATATTCATGACCGCGCGATTGTAGCAGCATCAGTTTTATCAGATCGATATATTTCGGACCGTTTCTTACCGGATAAAGCAATTGATCTTGTCGATGAAGCTTGTGCAACAATTCGTACAGAAATCGATTCTATGCCGACAGAATTAGATGAAGTAACGCGCCGCATTATGCAGCTGGAAATTGAAGAAGCGGCTCTTGGAAAAGAAAAGGACTTTGGTAGCCAAGAACGTCTAAAAACGTTGCAACGTGAATTATCGGATTTAAAAGAAGTTGCAAGTGGTATGAGAGCGAAATGGGAGAAAGAAAAAGAAGATATTCACAAAGTGCGTGACTTACGTGAACATTTAGAGCGTCTGCGCCGTGAATTAGAAGAAGCAGAAGGGAATTACGATCTAAATAAAGCAGCGGAACTTCGCCACGGAAAAATTCCTGCAATTGAAAAAGAGTTAAAAGAAGCAGAAGAAATGGGCGCACATAATAAACAAGAAAATCGTTTATTACGTGAGGAAGTAAGTGAAGAAGAGATTGCTGATATTGTTTCGCGCTGGACTGGTATTCCTGTTGCAAAACTCGTTGAAGGTGAACGCGAGAAATTACTACGTTTAGAGCAAATTTTATCAGAGCGTGTCATCGGACAAGAGGAAGCAGTAAGCTTAGTATCAGACGCAGTTCTTCGTGCGCGCGCAGGTATTAAAGACCCGAACCGTCCGATTGGTTCCTTCATTTTCTTAGGACCTACTGGTGTTGGTAAAACAGAACTTGCAAAAACGTTAGCGCAGTCATTATTCGATAGTGAAGAACAAATGATTCGTATTGATATGTCTGAGTATATGGAGAAACACGCTGTGTCACGCTTAATTGGTGCGCCTCCTGGATATGTTGGATATGAAGAGGGCGGTCAATTAACAGAAGCGGTAAGACGTAAACCGTATTCCGTTATTTTATTAGACGAAATCGAAAAAGCACATCCAGAAGTATTCAACATTTTATTACAAATGTTAGATGACGGTCGTATTACAGATTCGCAAGGACGTACAGTAGACTTTAAAAACACGGTTATTATTATGACTTCAAATATTGGATCTGCTCATTTATTAGATGGATTAGGAGAAGATGGCTCCATTAAAGAAGAATCAAGAGAACTTGTAATGGGACAATTAAGAGGTCATTTCCGACCAGAGTTTTTAAACCGTGTCGACGAAATTATTTTATTCAAACCTCTTACAACGAATGAAATTAAAGGTATTGTTGATAAAATTGTAAAAGAATTACAAGGCCGTTTAGCTGACCGTCATATTACGGTAGAATTAACAGACGCAGCGAAAGAGTTTGTTGTCGAAGCTGGCTTCGATCCAATGTACGGAGCTCGTCCGTTAAAACGATATGTACAGCGTCAAGTTGAGACGAAATTAGCGAGAGAATTAATTGCAGGAACGATTACTGATAACAGTCACGTAGTTGTTGATGTAGAAAATAACGAATTAGTCGTTCATGTGAAGTAAAACAAAAAAGAGTTCGGATAAAATCCGGACTCTTTTTTTAGTGTTGTTCTACTGGCTCGTTTGGAATTGCAGCTGAAATTGCTAGTACTAATACCGCAAGAACAACTGAGAAAATAGACGCTTGGTTAAAATCGTATGTACCGCCAGTCATAGAGCCGATTACGTAGCTCATCATATGTACAAGCAAGAACGACCAAATTAATGCCCAAATGAAACGCATATTTTACACCTCTATTCGTTCAATCTGTCCTTATTGTAACACAATTGAAAAAAGAATATAGAAAAATATTTGTAGATTTTTCAACGCAAATTTGCATTCCGTTCATACATTATAAAAGAGTACTTTTATACGTTTAGAAAATAAGGCGGGGGAAAAATGAGTATTACGGAACGTTTTTTTTACTTAGAAAAAGAACCATGTGTCATTTATTTACCGGAGAAGCCAAATGGATTTTCTGTCATGCTTCTAGGTGATTACAACTACTTTATTGAGAATGGTACAAGTTTATGGACACAGCATGCGGGTAGATCTTATTTTTTACATGGCCTTATTGAGGAAGGCTATACGGTCTTTTCTTCTAATTTATACGGAAGACATTGGGGAAACGATCAATCTGTTCGTCTAGCAAAACGTCTATATGACGTTGTTCTGAGAAAAGAGACATTGAATGCGAAAATGCACATTATGGCAGATGGTATGGGGGCACTTGTTGCGCTTGAAATGATGAACAAATACCCTGAATGTATACGTTCTGTCATTATGTTAAATCCGTGTTTAGATTTACCAGAATATGTGGAGTTTGAGAAAGAGCATAAATTTTTTTACAAGAGACTCTTGAAGGAATTAAGTTTAGCGTATGATGCTAAAGAAGAAGAATTAGAAGCGAAAATAAATAAGAAATCATTTACGCTTCTTCCGTCTTGTGTACCTGTTAAAATTTTTGTATCAACACAAGAAAAAAGAGGAAGAAAACAGCTGCTACGTAAATACGAGAAAATGAGGCAATTGAACCAATGCGATACTTCTGTCTTATTCCATCTGCAAGATGTGAAATATAAAATGGTTAGGCAAACGACTGATTTCTTTAAAAAATATGAAGAAGAATTGTGAAGCTCCCATATACATAAATGAGGAGCTATTTGTTTCAAGGAGAAAGGGTTGGTGGTATGGAACGCGTGCTAATTATAGGTGCACTTACGTTTGTAGGTTATCACCTTGTGAATAAAATGATTGCAGAAGAAGTAGAAGTATATGGTCTTGATTTTGATGAATTCGATAATATGACAAAAATTAATGAAGAGAAGTTATTGTTAATTGGGCGAAATGCGTTATTTACGTATTATTCGATAAGAGATGAAGACGGATGGAGATCCGTAGAGGAAGAGAAATTTGATGCCGTTTACTTTTGTCTGTATGAGCCTAACCAACAAAGTGGCTTTCGAAATGAAAGAGTTATATTACAGTATTTAAAGCGAATGATAAGACTGTGTGAAGAACATAAAGTGAAGTTAAATCTAATTTCTTCTATTGAAGTAGGAAACGTAGATGAGTCCGAAAATAAACGTCTATTTGCGAAAGTGGAAGAAGGATTGAAAAAAGGAGAGGTACAATATAGTGTATTTCGAGTTCCTACATTATATGGGCCATGGCAACCATCTTTTATGATGTATCATCAGCTCATTTTATCAGAACTGGGTGAGAAAGAGTGCCATTATACGAGTGAGGAAAACGCCAGTGATCTACTGTACGTTGAAGATGTATGTGAATACTTATGGGAAAATGGAATGAACGAGGAGCATCTCGGTATATATAATTTACTTAGTGGTAAAAAATCATTATGGAAAAAAGGTATGAACCTTTTACGTGCAGAGGATAAAGTGAAGAAAGAGAATGTGGAAGAAAGAGATGGAACTGTAGAGGTTATTTCGATAAAAAGAAATACTCCGTTAGAATACGGTTTAAATAAACAATTGGCACATATGAAAAAATATAAAGAGTTATACGAAGGATAGCGAGCGTGTTACACTATGTATGTGAAAGTTTTAATGGAGAGGAAGAACATAATATGAATGAGAAAAGCATGCAATTTTTACAAATCGCAATGAAGCATTTACCAGAAGCAAAGGCCATTTTAGATGATAATGGAATTGCGCTTGATATGGAGAAAGCTCAACCAGTATTAGAGTTATTGATGAAAGTTATGAACGAAGCATATGAGCTTGGGAAAGCAGATCAAGAATAAAAAGCATAAAAAGAATAAAAAGCATCTTTTGAGATGGAAGAGAGGCCCGAACCGTGGATAGAAGCGGTCAGGGCCTTTTTTTATTCTTGCCTGGGGGAAAACCAGAGATATGAAGAGGGTAAAGGAAAAGTAGTGAGGAAAATTCTCTAGTTTAGAAGGAAAGCAGATCAAGAATAAAAAGAATAAAAAGCATCTTTTAAGATGGAAGAGAGGCCCGAACCGTGGATAGAAGCGGTCAGGGCCTTTTTTATTCTCGCTTGGGGGAAAACCAGATATATGAAGAGGGTAAAGGAAAAGTAGTGAGGAGAACTCTCTAGTTTAGAAGGAAAGCATAAAAAGAATAAAAAGCATCTTTTAAGATGGAAGAGAGGCCCGAACCGTAAGTAGAAACGGTTCGAGCTTTTTTGTATTTCGAAAGAAACAGGAAAAGGTATGTTTCCGTTTTATTTCATAAACAATAAGGTGAATAATGCGTTAGCTTTATGTTTTAGCTGAAATATATTCTAGACAAAAATACATTTATGTTTTAAAATTAGTACCAAGTCATAATAATTGATATAAAACGGAGGGCTGCGATGTGAACGTGGGCATTTTAGGGATCGGAAGATATGTGCCGGAAAAAGTAGTCACAAATCACGATTTAGAGAAAGTAATGGATACATCCGATGAATGGATTCGTACGAGAACAGGTATTGCGGAAAGACGCATTGCCGATGATACAATAGATACTTCATATATGGCCGTAGAGGCTTCTAAAAAAGCGCTTGAAGATGCAGGGGTTAGCGGAGAGGATATCGATCTTATTTTAGTAGCGACAGTAACACCAGATCGTGCTTTCCCAGCAGTAGCTTGTGTCATTCAAGAAGCAATTGGCGCAAAACATGCAGCTGCAATGGATTTAAGTGCAGCATGTGCTGGTTTTATGTACGGAATGATTACAGCGCAGCAATTTATTCAAACGGGAACTTATAAAAATATACTAGTAGTTGGTAGTGATAAACTATCTAAAATTGTAGATTGGAACGATCGAAATACAGCAGTACTATTTGGAGACGGAGCTGGTGCGATCGTAATGGGAGCTGTTTCAGAAGGGAAAGGCGTTCTATCTTTCGAATTAGGAGCAGACGGAAGTGGCGGTAAGCATCTTTATCAAGATGAGTATGTTATGATGAATGGCAGAGAAGTCTTTAAATTTGCTGTTCGTCAACTTGGGGATTCTTGTCTTCGCGTTTTAGATAAAGCTGGTCTTACGAAAGAAGATGTGGATTTCTTAGTACCGCATCAAGCAAATATTCGTATTATGGAATCTGCAAGAGAGAGATTAAATTTACCACAAGAAAAGATGAGTATGACAATTGAGAAGTTCGGTAATACATCAGCTTCTTCCATTCCGATTGCAATGGTAGAGGAATTGCAAAACGGACGTATTCAAGATGGTGATTTAATTATACTTGTTGGTTTTGGCGGCGGATTAACATGGGGAGCAGTCGCTCTTCGTTGGGGTAAATAAGGACTGAGAGAAAAAAAGGAGTGTATTTTGTATGGAAAAAAAGAGGGTCGTAATTACAGGACTAGGAGCTGTTACACCGGTCGGTACAGATGTTGAAACAGCGTGGGAAAACATTAAAAAAGGTGTATCTGGAATCGGACGACTTACAAGAATTGATCCGGAACTATTTCCAGCAAAAGTAGCAGCAGAAATTAACGATTTTGAAGTCGAGAAATATATTGATAAAAAAGAAGCGCGTCGTATGGATCGCTTTACACAATATGCAGTAGCAGCAGCGAAAATGGCAGTTGCAGATGCAAAGCTTGAGATTACAGAAGAAAATGGACCTCGAATTGGTGTATGGATTGGTTCTGGTATTGGTGGTATGGAAACATACGAAGAACAATTTAAAATTTTTACTGAGAAAGGCCCGCGCCGCGTGAGCCCATTCTTCGTACCGATGATGATTCCAGATATGGCAGCAGGCCAAGTATCAATCGCAACAGGAGCAAAAGGAATTAACACTTGTTCTGTAACGGCTTGTGCATCTGGTGCAAACTCAATTGGTGATGCGTTTAAAGCAATTCAGCGTGGTGATGCTGATGCAATGATTACGGGCGGAGCAGAGGCGCCGTTAACAAGTATGGCATTCGCAGGATTTAGCTCAGCGAAAGCATTAACATTCAATGAAGATCCAGCAACAGCTTGCCGTCCATTCGATAAAAACCGTAGTGGTTTCGTAATGGGTGAAGGTTCAGGTATTTTAATTCTTGAAGAATTAGAGCACGCATTAGCTCGTGGTGCTCACATTTATGCGGAAATCGCTGGTTACGGTGCAACTGGTGATGCATTCCATATTACAATGCCAGCTCCTGGCGGTGAAGGCGGCGTGCGCGCAATGCGTCAAGCTTTAGCGGATGCAGGTCTACAGCCAGAAGATATTGATTACATTAATGCGCATGGTACAAGTACGGATGCGAATGAAAAGTATGAAACGATGGCAATTAAAGAAACGTTCGGTGAGCATGCGTATAAAGTAGCAATCAGTTCAACGAAATCAATGACAGGTCACTTATTAGGAGCAGCTGGTGCTGTTGAAGCAATCTTCTCTATTAAATCAATTACAGATGGAGTAATTCCTCCAACAATTAACTATGAGACACCAGATCCAGAATGTGACTTAGATTACGTACCGAATAATGCGAGACATCAAGAAGTAAACGCGGTGTTAAGTAATTCATTAGGATTCGGTGGTCATAACGCAGTATTAGTATTTAAAGCGTATAAATAATAGATGAAATAAGGAGTTTTTTCGTAACATATTGCGAAAAAACTCCTTATTTATTTTTACGCCTTTTTCTCCTTTTGCATATACATAAGAAAAAGGAGGGATAAAGATGGGGATTGTTGAAACTGCTGAGTGGTTACATCTATATTATGGACGGCCAGAAAAGCTATGTGAGAAGTTTACGAAGTATATCCCGCTGCCAAAAGAAAGGTTGTATCGCTTTTTAATTTCTAAAGGTATGTATCGCCCTGTTATGCGAGGAGAACGAGAAATTACAGAGTTAGAGAAAAAGGAAGTTTGGAAAGAGTTACGTGCGGAGTATGAGAAACTGAAAAATTGGTTAAAAGGTCCAGATGTCCCTGTTTTTATTCTATTATCAGATTCCTATAATCGAACTGTACAAGAAGAGTATAACGGCAGGGCTGGATTATCTATGCGTCACGTTATTTTCTTATTCGTATGTGGACGGAATTCGGTGGAAGAATTAAAAGTTCTATTGGCGCATGAATATCATCACATATGCAGGTTGCATCAAATTGAGACGAAAGAAACGGAATATACATTACTTGATACGATGATTATGGAAGGGTTAGCTGAGCAAGCGGTAACGGAAAGATATTCAGAAAAAAACAATGCACCGTGGACGACGTATCTTTCAAAAGAAGAGGCTATATATTATTGGAAAAACGTTGTACATGAAAGAATAAGTATAAAGCGAGGAACAAGGGAGCACGACATCTTATTAAATGGTTTTCACTCTTATCCGAAGATGCTTGGCTATGCGCTTGGATTTCATATTGTCAAAGATTGTGTAACTTTGGAAGGAGAAGATACACTTTCTTTATTACCTATAGATGCGAAAGAAATATTGAATAAAGCAAATACATTTCATATATAAAAAACAGGAGCTCTCTTTCCTGTTTTTTTAGTATTAATAGAAGAAAAAATAATAATTAGAATATATTTCCTTAGGTGGAATAAAGTTAAGAAAAATTGAACATAATGATGGATACAAACAGTAGTGAAGTGAGGGGTAGTGAATGTTATATCTACATGATGTATGGGTAAATTGGTTTGAAGGTGAAGAGAATGGGTATAACGTTTGTCATTTTTACGAATGGCGGAAAGATGATACGATTGAGCTATTAGATCAAGTGCCATTATTAAAAGTAGATTCTACATTATATCATTACATCGAGAACGAATTGTTAGAGCTTCCGCAAAAAATGTTGGAAGACGTACATCATAAGGCTTATATTCGTAAAAATCATGAACGTTTGCAGCAAGAGTATTGCTTTGTAGTTACAGATGGAAAAGGAATTATTGCGATTGATACAATTGGTTACAACGTGCCAATTCGAAAGAGCAGACTTATACCGCGCCAAGAGCAGATGGTATATGAGATGGTAGAAAACGTACAAGCAGAAAAGTATGAGTTCCAAGTAGAAGAAATGGAAAAAGAACATCATATTTTATCACCATCACCTTTCATTATGAATGGCTTAACTCGTAAAGAAAGGCAGCTTAAACAATTACTATTTATGGCGTTAGATCAATTACATACAACGAAAAACACAGCAGAAATTCGCTATTGGTTCACAGAGTGGGATCCATCAGCATACGGAATGGTTCAACATATGGAATTTGAAGATATTTGGGCTAAGCTGTACGATGAAGCGAAAACAGGTTGGTCTGAGAAGCACGAACAATTATGCGAGCGTCTCGTAAAAGGACAGCCATTTTTTGAAAAGTTATGGGAAATGGAAAACGAGCAAAAGGTAAATTAAAAAAACCGCCAATTGGCGGTTTTTTTTATTTGTGGTAACTTAGCTCCGGCGGCAAGCTCTTCGTGTCTAAGAACCTTCCGCATAAGAAGGCAAAAAGCGCCTTTTATGCGAAAGAACCTTAGCCAGTCAGAGCTGAACGAGCCGCCTCCGCTTTATAAATTACCTACGTTTTCTGCTTAGTCCCATTGCGTTTTCTACTTTGCGTAGTTGTTTGAATGCAACGCGGTTTGCTTTTTCGGCACCTTTGTCTAGAATTTCGTCTAGTTCTGGTGAGTTGATTAGTTCGTTATATTTGTCTTGGATTGGACGAATTGCCTCTACGACTACTTGTGCTAGGTCGCCTTTGAAGTCGCCATATCCTTTTCCTTCATACATTGCTTCGATTTCTTCAACTGTTTTTCCAGAGAATGAAGAGTAGATTGTTAATAAGTTAGAGATGCCAGGTTTGTTTTCTTTATCGAATTTCACGATACCGTCAGAGTCAGTTACAGCACTCTTAATTTTCTTTTCAATTGTTTTTGGTTCATCAAGCATGCTAATCATTGATTTTGGGTTCGGATCAGATTTACTCATTTTTTTCGTAGGTTCTGTTAGTGACATAACGCGAGCCCCTACTTTTGGAATGCGAATTTCAGGAATTGTGAATACTTCACGGAAGCGTTTGTTGAAACGCTCTGCTAGGTCGCGTGTTAATTCCATATGTTGTTTTTGATCATCACCAACCGGTACGATTTCTGTGTTGTAAAGTAAAATGTCAGCAGCCATTAATGGTGGATACGTTAGTAATCCAGCTGGAACTGAATCTCTACCTGATGCTTTATCTTTATATTGCGTCATACGCTCTAATTCTCCAACGTAAGCAACGGATTGCATAATCCATCCTAGTTGAGCGTGTGCTGGTACTTCTGATTGTACAAATAAAGTAGCTTTTTCAGGATCGATGCCGCATGCTACATAAAGTGCAGCAAGACTGCGGATGTTTTTACGAAGCCCGACAGGATCTTGAGGTACTGTAATCGCATGTTGGTTTACAATACAGAAATAACAGTCGTGTTCGTTCTGAAGCTCTGTAAATTGCTTCATAGCTCCTAAATAGTTTCCAAGTGTAATCGTTCCACTTGGCTGAATACCAGAAAAGATAACTGACATAAGTAATTCCTCCTAAATTTGAATGCGTAATGGGGGAAGAGAAGGCAAACAAAAAAGCCCATTCATCCCAAAAAACTATAGGGACGAATGGACCGCGGTACCACCCTAATTATTTCACTGCTGTGAAATCTCTCTAATCCATAATAACGTTTGGATATAACGCCAAAGCCTACTACTTTCGGTTCGGTTTGGAGCTCAAAAGCCCATTCCATACTGTACAATTACTTGTTCACACCAGCCACAAGCTCTCTGAAATTGCCTCAATATGTACTCTTCTTTATCATCGCATACATATAAATTTATTTATTGTTACCTGAGTTCTTTTAAATATGAAAGAACTAAAGTTTTATAACAAAATGTTTTGCTGATTATTATATCATATGGGATAGTGTTTGCAAACTACATCAAAATAGTAAAGCTAATGAAGGTCGAGAATAATCCAAGAATGATACCGGTAATGCAAATTGGATACGTCCATTTGAATGAATATGTTTTATAAATACGTTCTTTCTTATCGACAGGTTCCTCTACTTCTTCAATTAAAGAGTCAATTTTTTTGTTCGTACCAAATACTCTTTGGAATGCGTAAATTGTTACGTTAAAAAATCCATTTTGAAATATGAATAAAAAACCGCCTATAAGAATAAAAAATAGTGCAATATAAAAAGAGATGTTGACAAAATTCAACAAAAAATGCGATGAAACGAGGAATGCACCAATACTAGAAGCGATTATCGCTATGAAAATTAGTATACAAGTATGAAAAAAAACTTTATTCAAAATGTTCCCCTCCGTCAAAATATTACTAGAATTATTATACTATAAAAGCTATAATATGTACTAGAACTAATTTTTTGAAAATTATACGCAATTAAAGGTCTGATTGCAAGATGATGGTAGCAATGTTAACGTATCCCTTTACAAAAAAATAAAAAAATAAACATTTTATTAAAAATTTTAACAAAAAAACAAAAAACTATATTCACAATTGTTATATTATATGTATAATGAAAATTGTAGAAACTTGGAGATTATTCTTTCAATTCTACTTTTTTACAAGTGAGGGTACAGGAAGTGCAATTAGGGGAGGCAACACAACATGAAGAAAAAGATACCGTTATTACTTGCATCGACGTTGACTGTCAGTATGTTAGGAGCTTGTAGTTACCAAAAAGAGGATAATAAAGCAGGCGCGAAAGAAAAATCCTCAAACAAGCAAGTGTTAAATCTAACTGAGACAGCTGAAATCCCAACTATGGATACGACGTTATCAACAGATGCAACATCTTCTAACATCATGAATAACACAATGGAAGGGTTATATCGTCTGGGGAAAGATGATAAACTTGTTCCGGGTGTAGCTAAATCTTATGAGAAATCAGAGGATGGCAAAAAATATGTGTTTAAGTTACGTGAAGATGCGAAATGGTCTAATGGTGAACCTGTAACAGCGAAGGACTTCGTTTATTCTTGGCGAAGGGCTGTAGATTCAAACACGGGTGCCAAGTTTGCTTACATACTATTTGATGTTAAAAATGCGGAGAAAGTTAACAAAAAAGAGTTACCAGTTGAAGAACTTGGTGTAAAGGCAATTGATGATCATACACTTGAAGTGGAATTAGATAACCCTGTTCCTTATTTTGTAAGTTTAACAGTCTATCCAACATTATATCCTTTGAATGAGAAATTTGTAACAGAACAAGGAGCAAAGTTTGGATTAGAATCCAATACGACACTTTATAACGGTCCATTCGTATTAAATGAATGGAAGCATGAACAAAGTTTCAAGCTTAAGAAGAATCCAACGTATTGGGAAAATAAAGAAGTAAAACTTGAGGAAATAAACTTCAATATTGTTAAGGATCGTTCAACTGCTATAAATTTATATGAAACGAAAGCAATTGATCGTGTAGTCTTAACATCAGAGTTTGTAGATAAATACAAATCAGATGCTGACTTTAAAACGATTAAGAGACCATCTACACAATTTATTCGCTTAAATGAAAAGAATAAATTTTTAGCAAATAAAAATATCCGAAAAGCAATTGCAATGTCCTTTGAACGTGAAAACATCGGAAAAGTAATCTTAAACGATGGTTCAGAGGGTATATATGGTTTTGTTCCGAAAGGCTTAGCAAAAGGTCCGAATGGAAAAGACTTCCGTGAAGAAAACGGAAAGCTTATAAAAGAGGATATGAAAGAAGCACAAAAATACTGGGAAGCTGGTAAAAAAGAACTTGGTGTAGACAAAGTAGAGTTAGAGCTATTAAACTTTGATACTGATGATGCTAAAAAAATCGGAGAGTATTTAAAAGGCCAATTTGAAAAGAACTTACCAGGTTTAACAGTTCCAACAAAAATGCAACCATTTGCACAAAAATTAAAACTTGAAGCAAGTGGAGATTATGCAATGTCATATGCGGGATGGAGTCCAGATTATATGGATCCAATGTCATTCCTTGAAATGTATACGACAGGTAATGCGCAAAACAAAGTACATTACGCAAACCCAGCGTATGATGATTTAATTAAAAAAGCAAAAACAGAAGTTGATGTACAAGCTCGTTGGGATGCATTATTACAAGCAGAAAAACAACTACTTGAAGATGCAGCAATTGCTCCAGTATATCAACCTGGAAAAGCATATTTACAACGCCAATCTATTACTGGCCTATTAGAACATAAATATGGCGGGGAATTTAGCTATAAGTGGGTTGAACTCAAAAACTAAAAATGGTTTCCATCATGAATAAGGGTATATGCCTATGATGGGCATATACTCTTATTTTAAAAAAATAAAAGTAAGAATATTTAAAACTATCTTATTGCTTTTGAGAAAAACGGGGAGGTGCTTGACTATGGGACGTTATGTATTAAAACGTTTCGTGTACATGGCTTTGACATTATTTTTAATTACTACACTGACTTTCTTTTTAATGAAATTACTTCCGGGTTCTCCGCTTAAAAACCAGGAGAAGTTATCACCGGCACAAAAAGAAATCATTCTTGAAAAATATGGCTTAAATGATCCAGTACCAGTTCAATACGCACGTTACTTAGGTAACTTAGCAAAAGGGGATTTAGGGGTATCATTCCAATATGATAACCGTCCAGTAACAGACATGATTGTGGATCGCATTGGACCATCAGCACAACTTGGTTTACAAGCGATTATATTAGGAACATTTATTGGTTTAATTTTAGGAATCGTTGCGGCACTTCGTAACAATACGTGGGTCGATTATGGAGCAACAATTATTTCCGTACTCGGGATGTCGGTACCATCGTTCGTATTTGCCGCATTACTACAATATTTCGTAGGGGTAAAACTTGGATGGTTCCCAGTAGCATTCTGGAAAGGACCAGAGTTTACAGTAATGCCTACAATTGCTTTATCGATGGCAGTTATCGCAACAATCGCACGTTTCGCTCGTGCAGAGTTAATTGAAGTTATGCAAGCTGACTACATTTTAACAGCGAAAGCGAAAGGAATTAGCCAAGGTGTTATCATTATTAAACACGCCCTTCGTAACGCGTTAATTCCAGTTGTAACAATTTTAGGACCAATGGTTGCAGGGTTAATTACAGGTACATTAGTTATTGAGCAAATTTATGCTGTACCAGGACTAGGGGAACAGTTCGTTAAATCTATTACAGTGAATGACTATACAGTTATTATGGGAACGACAATTTTCTATAGTGCGATCTTCATCTTAGTTATTTTCATTGTTGATATTTTATACGGAATTATTGATCCTCGTATTCGTTTAGCGGGAGGGAAAAAATGATGAAAGATGTACAAAAATTATCTCCAGACTTATTTCAACAAGCTAATCAAAATAATGTGGATAATGAAGTCATTGCCCGCCCAAGCTTAACGTTTTGGCAAGATGTAAGAAGACGTTTGTTCCAACATAAAGGAGCAATGTTTGGTTTAGTTTTATTAACGCTTATTATATTACTAGCAATTTTTGGGCCGATGGTAAGTAAACACTCGTATAAAGAGCAAGATTTAGGGCGTGCAAAATTGCCACCGAAAATTCCAGTTATTGAAAATGTTCATTGGTTACCATTTGACGGTACAGATCAATATGGTGTTGACCAATATGAAAAACGTGATATTAAAGAGTATTTCTGGTTTGGTACAGATGATCTTGGACGCGATTTATGGACAAGAACATGGGAAGGTACACGCGTATCATTATATATCGCTCTTTTAGCAGCAGCAATTGACTTAGTAATTGGGGTTGCATATGGAGGTATTTCAGCATTCTATGGCGGTAGAGTAGATAACATTATGCAACGTATTATGGAGATTATTAACGGTATTCCATACTTAATCATCGTTATTTTAATGGTAATCATTATGGGATCTGGTATATGGTCAATTACACTCGCAATGGCAATTACAGGTTGGATAGGGATGTCGCGTATCGTTCGTGGACAAATCTTAAAATTAAAAAACCAAGAATACGTATTAGCATCTCGTACATTAGGTGCAACAAACACACAATTAATTGTAAAACACTTAATCCCGAACGTAATGGGACCAATTATCGTAATGACAATGTTTACAATTCCAACAGCGGTGTTTGGTGAGGCGTTCTTAAGCTTCATCGGTTTAGGTATTCAGCCACCATTCGCATCACTTGGTTCTCTTGTAAATGACGGTTATAAATCAATTCAAACGTATCCGCATATGATGTTCATTCCTGCGGTTGTCATCAGTATATTAATTTTAGCGTTTAACTTAATGGCAGACGGATTACGCGATGCGTTAGATCCAAAAATGCGTAAGTAAAAGAGGGGAGAGGCAAAGATGAAAACATTGTTAGAGGTAAAAGATTTACAAGTCTCCTTTGATACACATGCAGGTGAAGTACAAGCTGTACGCGGCGTTACTTTTGATTTGAAAAAAGGGGAAACATTAGCGATTGTAGGAGAATCTGGTTCTGGGAAATCAGTTACTTCTAAAGCGTTAATGGGATTAATTCCGAATCCTCCTGGACGCATTAAAAATGGTGAAATCGTATTTGAAGGTCGTGACTTAACGAAATTAACAGAAAAAGAAATGCAGCAAGTACGTGGTAAAGATATTGCGATGATTTTCCAAGATCCAATGACATCATTAAACCCAACGATGACAATTGGAAATCAAATTATGGAAGGTCTTATTAAACACCAAGGAATGAGTAAAGCAGACGCACGTAAAGTTGCGTTGGAATTAATCGACCTTGTAGGTATTCCAAATCCAGAAGCTCGTTTAAAACAATATCCGCACCAATTCTCTGGTGGTATGAGACAGCGTGTAGTTATTGCGATGGCATTAGCTTGTAACCCAAAATTATTGATTGCCGATGAGCCGACAACAGCGCTAGACGTTACAATTCAGGCGCAAATTTTAGAGCTTATGAAGGACATTCAACAAAAAACAGAAGCAGCAATCATTTTCATTACGCATGACTTAGGTGTAGTGGCGAACGTTGCGGACCGCGTAGCAGTTATGTACGCTGGTAAAGTTGTTGAAATCGGAACTGTAGATGAAATTTTCTATAATCCAAAACATCCATATACTTGGGGCTTAATCGCATCTATGCCAAGTTTAGATGGTTCAGAAGAAGAGTTATATGCAATCCCTGGAACGCCTCCAGATTTATTGAAGCCGCCAAAGGGAGATGCTTTTGCACCACGTAACCCACAGGCACTGAAAATTGATTTTGAAATGGACCCACCTTTATTTAAAGTAAGTGATACACACTATGCGGCAACTTGGTTACTTCATGAGCAAGCTCCAGAAGTAAGACCGCCGGCAGTCGTTGAAAAACGCATTCTTCAAATGAAAGCAGGTGAACAACATGACTAAACAACGTGAGAAATTAATTGAAGTAAAAAATGTAAAGCAGCACTTCGACGTGAGTGGTGGTGTTGTCAAAGCGGTTAATGATATTTCATTTGATATTTACCGCGGAGAAACATTTGGTCTTGTAGGAGAATCGGGTTGTGGTAAATCAACAACTGGAAGAACGATCATTCGTTTATATGATGCAACTGCTGGTGAAGTATTGTTTGATGGTGAAAATGTACATGGTAAAAAATCACGCACAGAACTGAAGAAATTCAACCGTAAAATGCAAATGATTTTCCAAGATCCATATGCATCATTAAACCCACGTATGACAGTAGGGGATATTATTGCAGAAGGTATTGATATTCACGGATTAGCGAAAAACAAAAAAGAGCGTATGGACCGTGTTCATGAATTATTAAACACAGTTGGTTTAAATAAAGAACACGCAAACCGTTTCCCGCATGAATTCTCAGGTGGACAACGTCAACGTATCGGTATCGCTCGTGCACTTGCTGTAGAACCTGAATTTATCATTGCCGATGAGCCAATCTCAGCACTTGACGTATCAATTCAGGCACAAGTTGTAAACTTACTGAAAAAGTTACAAAAAGAAAAAGGATTAACATACTTATTCATTGCCCATGATTTATCAATGGTAAAATACATTAGTGACCGCATTGGCGTAATGTATCGTGGTCAAATCGTTGAATTAACAACAAGTGATGAGTTATATGCAAATCCAATTCATCCATATACAAAATCACTATTATCAGCAATTCCACTTCCAGATCCAGATTATGAGCGCAATCGTAAACGTATCGTATACGATCCATCTCAGCACAATTATGGTAGTGAAGAACCGACAATGCGTGAAATTCGCCCAGGACATTTCGTACTATGTTCTGAAGCGGAGTATAAGAAATATAAAGAGATTTATCAATAATAAAAAATCCATTCTTCTATCACGGAAGAATGGATTTTTTACTATATAAAAGAGTTGTCAATATTTCTCGGTAAGTCGATATATTTAAAGAATCGCAGATATAAGTTGCCTATACTAATGACTACACCTTAATTAAACGAGTATTATTGCGCCTGAACAGAAACAATCTCCTCTTGTTCTTCAGGTTTAACAAGCGCATAACGCTCCCACGCTCTACTTTTCCAGCGGAAGAACATAATAATGGCACGTGTCCATTCATCAATAGCAATTGCTAGCCAAATACCAACGAGCCCCATATCTAAATGGAAGGCGAAAAAATAACCGAGTGGTAAACTCATTAACACCATAGAGAATGCGCCGATTAAAACTGGGTACTTTGCATCACCAGCTGCGCGAAGTGAATTGATGATGACGATGTTCATCGTACGCCCTGTTTCAAGTAGTACACTTAGTAAAAGAACGCTTGCACCTAACGCAATAATGTGCGGATTATCTGTAAATAGTCCCATTAATTGTGTGCGGAATGTAATAACGAGTGCAACCATACATAAAGTGACACCAATCGCCCACTTTACACTTTTCCATACACGTTCATACGCTTCATCTTTTTCACCACCGCCAACGAGACGTCCGATAATAATTGCAGTCCCCATACCGATTGCAATAGCGAATAAATAAGTGAACATAGAAATGTTCGTAGCGTATTGTCTAGCAGCTAACGATTCCGTTCCTAAATATGTTGCATAGTATAAGAAGACAATTTGGCAAGCTTGATACATAACCTGCTCAAACGCAGATGGAATTCCGATTTTTAAAATTTTCCCGATATATTCTTTTGATAAGGTGAAATAATATTGTAATTTTACACGGTACTCCATAACGCGGTACAGTAACCAGAAGAAAACGATAAGTGCGATTAGCCTGCTGGCAGCAGAAGAAATGGCAGCCCCTTGTACACCTAGCTCTGGGAAACCAAATTTTCCGAAAATGAGTACGTAGTTTCCAGCGATATGAATAATATTCATTCCAAGAGAAATAAACATCGCTTGCTTTGTGAAGCCATGTACGCGGATAATTGCGGCTAATGAATTAATAATAGCTTGAAGAAAAATAGCTCCTCCGACGATGGATAAATAGCTCTGTGCATACATAAGTACATCGCCTTGTAAGTTCATCGCCATCATCATATGTTTTGAAAATAAAAGAAAACCAGCACTTATAACGAGTCCGACCACTAAATTTAATGTGACGGCTAAAGCTGATATTTTAGATGCTTCCATAAAACGTTTGGAACCGAGGTATTGAGAGACGACGATAGCTGCGCCGTTCCCGATGACTTCTAGTACCAAAATAGCGATATGGAGATATTGATTCGCTGCACCAACCCCAGATACAGCATCGTCTGATAATGCACTTAACATGAAAGTATCAGCGATCCCCATTAACATAAATAGAAAAACCTCTAGAAAAATAGGCCATGTTAATAAGAATAAACTCAATTTCTCTGTCGGCCTGTTTTTTGCCTGAATTGCTGTCATGTCCGTCCCCTCTTTACCGATATCTATTTTTAGCAAAGTGTATCGTAACATACTTTCTTAACCTTTGCACTCATTTTAACCTACATATCTTTATTATGAAGGGAGAGCTATTTTATGATAAAAAAGAGGAGGATAATTATACAGAAAGTATTATGAAATATAAAATTCATTTTTCTCTGATAATTTAGAAAAATATAAAAATATTTATTTTCAACACTTCAGTAAGGATAATCAGCAATATAAAACGTTTACAAAGGTTTATTTTTTTAACAGAAAATTTTAATAAAATAGAAATATAAATATACAAAAAATATTTTTGTGTGTATAATATGAATTATTAGAATATATATTTCTTTTTGTTTGAAAATGAAAGGGCTAACATTTTTGTGGAGGGTGGAAGTATGAAAAAAAAGATGCCAGTTTTTGTAGTATCAACAGTAGCAATGAGCATGATGTTAGGGGCATGTAGCTACCAAAAAGATGAACCGCAAGCGAACGCAAAAGGGGATAGCGGGAAAAGCGGTGCAAAGCAAGTTATTAATTTAATTGAAACGCAAGAAATTCCAACGATGGATCCAGCGTTATCAGCTGATGCGGTTTCTTCAAGAGTAATGACTAATACGATGGAAGGCTTATACAGTTTAGGAAAAGATGATAAGCTAGTTCCTGGTGTAGCGAAGGAATTTAAAAAGTCAGAAGACGGTAAAAAATATACATTTACATTACGTGAAGACGCAAAATGGTCAAATGGTGAGCCTGTGACGGCCAAAGATTTCGTATATGCATGGCAAAGAGCAATTAACCCAGATACAGCTGCGAAATCAGCGTACATTATGTATGATATAAAAAATGCAGAGAAAATTAATAAAAAAGAGATGAGTCCAGATCAATTAGGGGTAAAAGCGATTGATGATCATACATTAGAAGTGGAATTAGACAATTCAATTCCATACCTTGTAGATTTAATGGTATATCCAATTTTCTATCCTGTGAATGAAAAATTTGTGAAAGAGCAAGGTACGAAGTTTGGTTTGGAAGCGGATACAACACTTTATAACGGACCATTTACATTAAGTGATTGGCAACATGAACGTAGCTTTAAAATGACGAAGAGCGCGTCATATTGGGACAATAAAGAAGTGAAGATTGAGGAAGTAAACTTTAATATTGTAAAAGATACGTCTACGCCAATTAATTTATATGAAACAAACGCAGTTGATCGAGCGACGTTATTAGCGGAGTTCATCGATAAATATAAAGGGAAACCAGATTTCCAAACAGTAGAAGATACATCTGTATTCTTCCTTCGTTTAAATCAAAAAGATCCAGCTTTAGCAAATAAAAATATTCGTAAAGCAATTTCACTTGCTTTTGAACGTAAGCCGTTCGTTGATACATTATTAAATAACGGTTCTAAGCCAGCAACAGGATTAATTCCTGATAACTTCATTAAAGGACCGGATAAAAAAGACTTCCGTGCTGTAAATGGAGATATTGTAAAACCAAACGTGAAAGAAGCGAAGAAATATTGGGAAGCTGGTAAAAAAGAGCTTGGTAAAAATGAAATCGAGTTAGAGCTATTAAATGAAGATGTTGAATTATCGAAGAAAACAGGTGAATATTTAAAAGGTGAGTTAGAAAAGAATTTACCAGGTTTAACAGTGAAAATTAAACAACAACCATTCGCGCAAAAACTAAAATTAGAAGATGCGGGCGATTATGTCATGTCATTCTCTGGATGGAGTGCAGACTTCCCAGATCCAGTTACATACCTTGATATGTTTGTGACGGACGGATCGCAAAATAAAATGAAATACTCTAATCCGAAATATGATGAAATTATCATGAAAGCGAAGAAAGATGGAAGTGATGTAAATGCTCGTTGGAAAAACTTACTAGAAGCAGAGAAAATGCTACTTGATGACGCTGCGATTGTTCCAGTATATCAACGAGGTAGAGCATACTTGCAAAGAGATTCAATTAAAAATATGTACAACCATAAATATGGCGGCGATTTAAGCTTTAAATGGGCGTCAGTAGAGAAATAAGAAAAAAGCAGGTAATTGCCTGCTTTTTTTAATACGTACGTTTCTTATAAATACCTTTCCCACCAACCTTGTTCCAGCCGGATTGTACATCCAAACTTTTATTAACAAACTTCATCTTTTCTTTTCCGCCAAAGAGTTTTTCACCAATACTATTTGTAATGACGCCAATCAATGCTGTTATTCCGGTGATGAGGGCAGCAACAGTGACAAAATCAATAAAAAAAGCAATCATTCGCAAATTCCCCCTTTGCCTGTCTGTATGTTTATTGTATGAGATAAAAGATAAAAAAGAAAGAAATGTCAGAAAAATGTTCAGTTTATTTTAGAAGTCTTATAGACATGGATGCGAATGTTTGTTAAAATAAGAACAGATGTTCTTTGGGGTTCTCACTTATATAGTCTTACATTTCTTAATTGATTTATCAAGAAAAGGTAAGAAAACGTTCTCTTTTTCATAGGAAAGATTATGGAGAAATAACTATAAATCATATGAAGAATCTATGAATAGCAAGCGTTAATAGGGGTGAATGTTATTGTTAAAGAACAGCTAAAGTGAGTACGATTATGTTACATAGCAGTGGAATGCACGGGAGAGTTTTCTCAATTAGAAGGAAATTTACTGTATATTTCTTGCAAAATCTATTGTATAATGATTATAGAAGTTACTTATTAAAAGTAATTGTTGTTTGCTAAAAGTTGTTGCTTACATGAAATGTGATTTTTACGCTTTGTTTTAAGACAAGGTATCGTGAAAAATTGCTGAATTTAGAAATTTAAACTGTAATTAGTACAGAATTTGTACTCTTTAAGGAGAGTGAGCTTTGTATGGTAACATTATATAGTTCTCCAAGCTGTACGTCTTGTAGAAAGGCGAAATTATGGCTAGAGGAAAATCATATTCCTTATACAGAACGTAATATTTTCTCAGATCCGTTAACGATTGAGGAAATTAAAGAGATTTTACGTATGACAGAAAGCGGAACGGATGAGATTATTTCTACTCGTTCGAAAGTTTTCCAAGAATTAAATGTAAACTTAGAGTCTTTACCACTTCAAGATTTATATAAGATGATTCGTGACTATCCAGGGATTTTACGTCGTCCAATTATGATTGACGAGAAACGCCTTCAAGTAGGTTACAATGAAGACGAAATCCGCCGTTTCTTACCACGTACAGTAAGAACGTTCCAATTGCGTGAAGCACAGCGTCTTGTAAATTAATTATAATAATATGAAAACCTTCTACCTATTATATAGTAGAAGGTTTTTTTTAATGTTTCAAATTTCGTAATCGAACTCGTTGAACGATAAAGCCGATGCATAAGATGGTGAAAATAAATAAGTAAGGAATGCCTGCAGTGAAACTTGGGTTGTTATGAAAAAAGGTTGCAAGTCTGTCTTCATGTGTGACCATTTTTCCTGCTGTATAAGCGAGAATTGCTGCCCCGCAATAAATGAGGAATGGAAAGCGTTCCATAAGTATTAAAATGAGTTTGCTGCCCCAAATAATAATCGGGATAGAAATGAGTAAACCGATTATTACGAGTAAAAATCTTCCGTGAGCTGCCCCTGCAATGGCGATAACGTTGTCAAATCCCATAACAAGGTCCGCGAATACAATTGTACGCACAGCTTGAAATAAAGTTGTTTTTCCTTGAATAGAAGAAAGATCGTTGCTATTATCAGTTAGTAAATTTACTGCAATGAATGTAAGTAAAATGCCCCCGATAAGCTGCAGAAATGGAATGTCGAGCAAATAGACAGCTAGTATAGTAAGGATAATTCTTAGTACGATTGCTAAAAGAGTACCGATCAAAATAGCTTTATTTCGTTTCGATTCAGGTAAATTTCGGCTAGCTAGTGCGATGACAATTGCGTTGTCACCACCTAATACAACATCGATACCGACAATCATTAGTACAGATGTTAAAAACTCTAAGTCCATTCGTCTGCCTCCATTTATGATGTTTTAATAAGCGAACTATATGTATGTGGTGAAAAGGACTAAAGCATCTTCTCTAATAAAAGTTTCACTTTATTACAGTGTACGGGGGAAGATGGAAATGTATGTCCAAATTTTTTATAAGTGAGGCATCGCGACAATGATATATTTGTGTATACCATTGAATGAAGATAGGTATATAACTATTTTTGTAAAATAAATCGATTTTATTTCCATTCTGGAGAATCTTATCATAAAATGAGAGTACAAGAATCTATTGATTTGTCATATGAGTGGGGAATCCCTTCATAACAATTCTAAGCAGGAAGGGAGAGTTGTATTTTGGATATTGAAAGAATTAATGATCATACGATGAAATTTTTTATTACGTACATTGATATAGAGGACAGAGGCTTTAATCGCGAGGAAATTTGGTATGACCGCGAAAGAAGCGAAGAGCTCTTTTGGGAAATGATGGACGAAGCTCGTGATCATGACGATTTCTTTATTGATGGGCCGTTATGGATTCAAGTGCAAGCAGTCGATAAAGGGATTGAAGTACTTGTAACGAAAGCAGAACTTTCAAAGGATGGACAAAAGCTAGAACTACCAATAGGTGTAGATAAAATTATAGACATTCCTCTAGATGAAGGTATTGAATCATTATTCCAGCAAGAATTAGTGGAAGAGGTAGAGGAACAAGCAGGTACAAACTTTAACGAAGATGGTACGTTTGGCTTTTTAATTAAGTTTAATGATTTTGAAGATGTCATTTCATTAAGTCATCGTCTTATCTTTGAAGATATAAAAGATGAGCTGTATTCATTTGAGGACCGCTATTATGTATATGTGGAATTCGATGAAGTGCTACATGATGAAGAAGAAATTGATCGCATTTTAAGCATTGTTTTAGAATACGGGGAAGAATCAACTTTAACAATTCATCGTGTAAGTGAGTATGGGAAACAAATTGTGAAAGAGCATGCGCTTGAAACAATTCGCAATAATTTTCCTGCTAAAACGTAGGCCGATTTCTGTAGTATGAAATCGGCTTTTTATATGAAGAATAGGAAAGCTTTCTTAGTAAGGAGGTAAGAGATGAAAAATACGTTAAAGTTGATTTTCTTTGTTTTACTATTGTTCGCATTATTTGTGTCATTACGTATGTTTATTGATGTAGCGTTTTATTCGGATGTAATTGGGATAAAAGATGTTTCGATTTTAGGTATTATTAGTATTTTATTTACGGTATCTGCATTTTTAATTGGTTGCGTTATTTTCTTAGAGAACCGTCATCCGTCAAAAACACTTACATGGCTCATTGTGTTAGGGATTTTTCCGGTATTTGGATTCTTCGCTTATTTATTATTCGGGCAGAACTTTCGGAGGAAGAGAATGTTCCAAAAGAAGGCGTTGCTCGATGAACAAGCGTTTTTACAATATAAGGGGCATGAAGATTACGAAGAACGGATTTTGCGCAATCATAAGCATCAAGAGCTGTTATTTCGTTTAGCGGATCGCTTAGGCGCTTTAAATATTTCATTTCAAACTGAAACGAGAACATTAACAAATGGAGATGAAACGTTTCAGGCTATTTTAGATGGATTAAAACGAGCGAAACATCACATTCATATGGAATATTACATTGTGCGTGATGATAAACTTGGAACAGAAATTAAAGATATTTTAATACAAAAATCAAAAGAAGGCGTAGTCGTTCGTTTTTTATATGATGCGGTTGGAAGTTTTAAATTATCAAAATCATATATTGAAGAATTAAACGACGCAGGTGTCGAAATGATTCCGTTCTTCCCTGTACGTTTTCCGATTTTAAACGATAAGATTAATTATCGAAATCACCGAAAAATCGTTATTATTGATGGGAATGAAGGATTTGTAGGTGGATTAAATATTGGTGATGAATATTTAGGAAAGGATAAGTACTTCGGCTTTTGGCGAGACACGCATTTATATTTGCGTGGGGAAGCTGTGCAAAGTTTGCAGCTTATTTTCCTTCAAGATTGGTTTTATATGACTGGTGAGGCTGTGCTAGCCCCTGAATATTTACAAGCGAAAGCAGTTGAGGGGGAGCATTGGGGCGGCGTGCAGCTCGTTGCAGGTGGGCCGGATAATAAATGGGAAACAATTAAACATTTATATTTTGCCATGATTGCTTCTGCGCGGAAATCCATTTGGATTGCAACGCCGTATTTCATTCCGGATGATGATATTTTATCCGCATTAAAAGTAGCGGCACTTGCTGGTATTGATGTTCGGTTGTTAATGCCGAGTAAGCCTGATAAGCGAACTGTCTTTTACGCGTCGAGATCGTACTTCCCAGAGCTTTTAGATGCAGGGGTAAAGATATATGAATACGAAAAAGGTTTTCTCCATAGTAAAGTTGTCATTGTCGATTCTGATTTAGCTTCAATTGGGACAGCGAATATGGATATGAGAAGTTTTCATTTGAACTTTGAAGTAAATGCCTTTTTATATGATACAGATAGCATTCGAAAACTTGTTCAAGATTTTAAAGACGATTTAGAAGAATCAAGTGAAATTCATGTCGATCGTTTTCATAAAAGGCGTCTTCATAGACGAATTGTTGAATCAACGTATCGGTTATTATCGCCATTATTATAAAAAGAGATGTCCGAAATTGGGACATCTCTTTTTTAAAAGGAATTTGTAATAAATTGTAGAATATAAGGAGCTGAAAGGGTGTGATTCCGATGTTTATCGCCAAAAGAGAAAACGGAGAAAAAATTCATCTACTCGATCATCATGATGAAGAGCTTTTACACCGTATGCGTAAAAGGGAGAGTTTCTTTTGCATAGCTTGTGGGAAGAAAGTACTAATGAGATTAGGAAAACAAAAAAAGTGGCATTTTGCTCATAAGAAAGAAGATTCATGTTTAGCCTTTTATGAAGCAGAATCTAAGTATCATAGGCACGGTAAAGAATTGTTATATAGATGGTTCAAACGTCAAAACTTTCATGTAGATATAGAGCATTATTTGCCAGAAATTCAGCAACGACCAGATATTTTCATAGAGAGAGCAGGGAGGAAAATTGCGATTGAATACCAATGCGCAAATCTTTCTATAGAACAGCTGTATAAACGAACCTATTCGTATTGGCGTGCTGGTATACAGGTCATTTGGATCATTGGTGGAAATCAATTGAAAAAGTACTCTGCATATTGGATGAAATTCTCCTCTCTTATGGCTTTCTCCTTACAATCTTATCCTCAGCCACTTCTTATTTTCTTCTGTTCGAAACAAAAATCATTTATGAGATGCGCGTTTCTCACTTCGTTTTCTACAAGCGTCTCTTTCTCACATATTATATATTTACCAACTGAAACGACTACTTTTGAAATGCTCTTTTCTCCCGTTCCATTCAAAAAAGAAATATTAGACCGAGAATGGAAGCAGCGAAAGGACTATTTTCGAAAAAATGCTTTGCCTATTTGGAATTATAATCATAAGTCACTATTACGCCTCTTGTATCAATGTAAATGTACCCCAGCAAATTTCCCTTCTGAAATTGGTGTGCCGCTCCCGTCCTCATTCGCTTTTCAAACAAATCCATTTATATGGCAAGCTTTTCTGTATATGAAGTGTATAGGCGAGCTTGCGGTAGGGGAGTGTATTTCCCTCGAGTATGCGTGTAGCTATGTGAAAAAGTATACGAAAAGGCGGATGCTCCCGTACTTTTCAACACATATATGGAAAGTAGCAGTTACTGAGTATATGACATTTTTATGTTGTGCAGGCGTATTACGTAAAGTAGGGACTTATAAGTACCGGAAAATAAGGGGGATAGCTATGTTAAAAACTGAAGAGGAAGTTATAAAATATGATGCAATTTGCTTAGCGTATGCCTTATCTTTATTTGAGGCAAAGTACAACATGAGAGAAGGAAAAGGGGATATAATAAAGACTGATCGTGAAGGAATTACATAAGAAAAATCGAATTGTATGTAAGTAGAGATATTTAAAGGAGGGCTTAAAGGATGTCTGAACAAAACACAGCAAAAACATTACCAGATCGCAAAGAAATTGAAGAATCAAGTACGTGGCGGTTAGAAGATATTTTCCAAACAGATGCAGAATGGGAAAAAGAATTCCAAGCCATTAAAGAGCTATTACCGAAGTTAACTGAATTTAAAGGGAAACTGGGTGACTCTGCGAACAATTTACTGGAAGCATTGCAATATGAAGATGAAATTTCAATGCGATTAGGTAAGCTATATACATATGCACATATGCGTTACGATCAAGATACAACAAACTCTGTGTATCAAGCGTTAAATGACCGCGCGACAAATTTATATTCACAAGTATCTAGTAGCACAGCATATATTGTGCCTGAAATTTTATCGATTTCAGAAGATACACTGCAAACATTCTTGAAAGAAAATAGAGACTTAAGTGTATATGAGCATGCGTTAGAAGAAATTACGCGTCAACGCCCTCACGTATTATCTGAAGCGGAAGAGGCTCTATTAGCAGAAGCATCTGAAGTAATGAGTGCGTCAAGTAATACATTTGGTATGTTGAATAATGCGGATTTGAAATTCCCATCTATTAAAGGTGAGGATGGAGAAGAAGTAGAAATTACACATGGTCGTTACATTCAGTTTTTAGAAAGTGATGATCGTCGTGTACGCGAAGATGCATTCAAAGCTGTATATGAAACGTACGGAAAATATAAGAACACATTTGCAAGTACGTTAAGCGGAGCTGTGAAACGTAATAATTTCAACGCGCGTGTTCGCAAATACGATTCTGCACGTCAAGCGGCATTAAGTAATAATAATATTCCTGAAGCGGTGTATGATCAACTTGTTCAATCTGTAAATGACAATTTACACTTGCTACATCGATACATTGATATTCGTAAGCGTGCGCTAGGACTTGATGAGCTTCATATGTATGATTTATATACACCACTTGTACCAGAAGTGAAAATGAACGTGAAGTATGAAGAAGCACAAGACATGTTATTAAAGTCTTTACATGTACTTGGTGATGAGTATGTTGACATTTTAAAAGAAGCATATGAAAATCGCTGGGTAGATGTGTATGAGAATAAAGGAAAAAGAAGCGGAGCATATTCATCTGGTGCATATGGAACAAATCCGTATATTTTAATGAACTGGCATGATAATGTAAATAATTTATTTACACTTGCTCATGAATTTGGTCATTCTGTGCATAGTTACTACACAAGAAAAACGCAGCCGCACGTATACGGTGACTATTCAATCTTCGTTGCAGAAGTAGCATCAACTTGTAATGAAGCGCTTCTAAACGATTATTTATTAAAAACGACAGAAGATAAGAAAGAGCGTCTATACTTATTAAATCATTATTTAGAAGGATTCCGTGGTACTGTATTCCGTCAAACGATGTTCGCAGAGTTTGAGCATATGATTCATAAGAAAGTACAAGAGGGACATGCGGTTACGCCAGACATGTTAACGGAGATTTACTATGATTTAAATAAGAAATATTTCGGTGATTCTTTAGTAATTGATGAAGAAATTGGTTTAGAGTGGTCTCGTATTCCGCACTTCTACTACAACTATTACGTATATCAATACGCAACAGGATTTAGTGCAGCGACGGCTCTATCTAAACAAATTTTAGAAGAAGGGCAACCAGCAGTAGAACGTTACATTAATGAGTTCTTAAAAGCAGGAAGCTCAGATTACCCAATTGAAGTGCTGAAAAAAGCTGGAGTAGATATGGCATCTCCAGAACCAGTAAAAGAAGCATTGCAAGTATTTGAAGAGAAATTAAATGAATTAGAAGCATTATTATTTGAAGAGAAGTAATAGAAAAGACGAGGGAATTACCTCGTCTTTTTCTTGATGTTATTTTGTCGATATTTGTCGAAAAAATTAAGCGAATGGTCTTCTTTTTCTAAATTAGAAGACAGTTTTACAGTTTATTAAAACCCTTTAAATCGTTTTTTATGGTTGAAATAAGAGAGAGCGATGACAATGACTCCAAATAAAAGAGGGAAGGCAATCATTTTAGGAAAAGCTTGTAGTAGAGAGAGGATGTACAAGAAAAAAGAAATGATGACAGCTAGAATGATAAGTAAAATATACGTTTTTTTCATACAAAACACCTCCAAAATAGCTTTTTTATAGCTTATTCAAAAATGAAAACGTTTAGAATGTGACAAAAGTGTGAAATTCGACAAAAGGGGTTGTCATCTGACGTCGAATCTTGTAATATAATAAGCGTGAACGAATTCACATACAAACATATACCCCTTTGTTTGAACGTGAAAATTTCTCCCATCCCCTTTAATATTTTTATAAGCCGTAAAGAAAAAGACCTGGTGTTTACACCAGGTCTTTTTCTTTTGCTATCCATTTCCAATAACGCTCACATTTTACGTCAATCATTTGTACTTTTCGTTTCAGTTGTAATTTTTTTAGTTCACGTTCAATTTCTTGCTTCGAGCAGTCATATATAAATGCTACTTCTTTTGAAGAGATAAATTGTGTCGCTTCCAGTAATACTTCTAAAGGTGGTAATGGCTCTGGCTCGATTTCACATTTTACAAGTTCTTTCAATAATTGTACGTAGACGTCGTAGGAATACGTTCCAGCGATTTTAATACCTTCTTCATCTGAATTTGCATGAAAGAATACGAGAGAAGGTATTTCTGTAATATGCATCTCATTTGTGAATTTTAAGTCACATTGGAAAGCCTTTTTTGCGCTAGCGGAATATAGGTCTTTTTTAAATTCTTCTACATCAATATTGCTATCTTTTGCGCATGCAAGTAATAATTCGCAGTCAGGATTTGATACATTTTCAAGGAAAATGTATTCTTGGAGTTTTCGCAAAAACTTCGAACCTGCTTTTCGGCCTTGCAACTCCGCTGCTTTAATTGCCATCGAAACTAAATATGGTGTTGACGATGCTTCTTGCATATGTACCTTTCCATCACATGAAAAACCTTGTAAACTTGTTGTCTTTTCCCACACAAATCGAATATTAGCAGGTTTATTCCATTTGTGTGAGGAAGCGTTCGTTCCGTCCACTTTTCCTGTTACGATATGACGAATAGAGAAGTATTTCCCATATTCAAGCCATAGTTTAATAATAAAGGGTTCAATTTCCCAGCAATCTTTACAAAGTGGATCAATAAATAAATATGCTTCTACAGACTTATGCTCACATGCGGAAGGAGATGGCATATTGATATGCTTTGCTTCCTGTTTATCCATTATATTTCACCTGTTTCGTCTGGAGTATTAACCATATGCTGAGCAGTTAATGCTAAACGTTCAAAAACGAACTCTCTTATATGACCGTGCACTCCTGTGTCATCCATTGCTTGCTCCATGCACGATAGCCAAGCCTCTGCTCGTTTTGGAGTAATCTCAAACGGGAGATGGCGTGCTCTTAACATAGGATGACCATGTTCTTCCGTATACAAATTAGGACCACCTAAATATTGTGTTAAAAATTGCTTCTGCTTCCTAGCTGTTTCTGTTAAATCATCCGGGAAGATGGGAGATAGGTCAGGGTGTTTACTGACATAGGAATAAAATGTGTCTACTAATATTGCAATGCATTGTTCACCGCCAATTGCTTCAAATGGTGTCATCGGTTGCTTGCTCATCCTTTTAAACTCCTTTTTCCATGAAATGTATATCTATTGTAGCAATGGAATGTTAGGGAGGGCAAATAAACAGCCTTCATAACGTTCTTTGCTTATTCTACAGATGTAAAAGAATCTTTTCTTTTTCAAAAAGTGAGATGTATCCACTAGTAGAACGTATTCACTAGTGGAATTTTCACTTTAGCGTGCTTTGTTTTGTTTGGCAAGGAAAAAGCGTTTTACTTTATTATTTGTATGACGTATTGGTATGTCGTGTTGCTTTAATAAATGAATAAATGCAGCTTTGCCTGCTTCTTCATCTTGCACTTCAAATTCAATTTCATAATCATCGTGATTGTAATAGAAACTATGATCAAAGACAAGCGTTCCGCCTTCAAATAGTGTTTCGGCTCTTTCAGTTGTTAAACTACCCATATAAGTTAAAGCAGAAACAGGAATTTGTAATGTGTGTAGTTGATCTACTACAGCGCCTTGAATAATTGTATTTGTTTCCATCATCAATCTTGCTTCATCTGCTGTTATAACTTGATGCGTTTCTAACAAGCCGACTTCTGCAGGTTGTTTCAATGTTAATGTATAAGTTTCTCCTTTATGACGAATACGAAGTGCAGAGCCAGCTTCTTTTAATGAGAGGCTCGGTGTTTCAAAGTAGTGATTCACCTGTTTCGTAAATCCTTCAATAGAGAATGATTTACATAATGTATTGAATTCTTCTTCTGTAACAATATTTTTAAATTCAATTTCAATTTCTTGTGTCATTGTATGCGCGCTCCTTTTGAAAAATAATTCTTTACACATTATCGCTTTTTCACAAATTTGGTTCAATGTTTTATTTGTTTGCGTCCATGTTATGATACAATAATACTGTTAAGTAAGACAGGAAGTTGAGATGGAGGAGTTAGAGCATGCAAAATAAAATCCAAGTTAAGAGCGTAGAAAAGAGAGAGAATGCTCTTATTTTTTGTGCGGAAAATAGTGAAATAGAGGTAAAGGAGTTAAGTGCGCGTAATCACGTACTTGTAGACTCAGATAATTTATCATTTTTATATATCTTAGAAAACGAATCATCTTTCATTTATGTAAGCATTCCGCATACATGCTGGGAAGCAATGCATGAAGCGATGAATAACGACGTGGTTATGTTCGTTCGCGTGAATGACATTGAAATGGAATTAGAAGGTTTGAAAGAAGAAGTAGAATATTTAGTTGAAAATATTGAAGGTAATGCAAATTACGGAGAAGAACTAGTAACTGCTGTAGAAAAAGTGTTTCTATAAGCAAATGGATTGATTTTGGTGGTGGTTGAAATGAATCGAAATTGGGAAGAATTTTTAGCACCTTACCACCAAGCGGTGGCAGAGCTGAAAGTGAAACTAAAAGGAATGCGTACTCAATTTGCAATGTTAACAGAGCATTCTCCAATTGAGTTTGTAACAGGAAGGGTAAAGTCGGTTGCAAGTATTATTGATAAAGCGGAGAAGAGAAATGTACCGTTAGACAGGCTAAGAGAAGATATGCAAGATATCGCGGGCCTTCGAATGATGTGTCAATTTGTTGATGAGATTAAGCCTGTTGTAGAATATCTTCGAAAACGAAATGACTTTGAAATCGTGGAAGAACGTGATTACGTCACGCAGAAGAAAGATAGCGGTTATCGTTCTTATCACGTTGTCATTAGTTACCCAGTTCAAACGATTCAAGGTGAACAAAAAGTATTGGTAGAAATCCAAATACGTACGCTAGCAATGAACTTTTGGGCAACAATTGAGCATTCTTTAAATTATAAATATAGTGGACGTTTTCCTGAAGATATTAAAATACGCTTGCAACGTGCAGCGGAAGCAGCATTTTTATTAGATGAAGAAATGTCTTCTATCCGTCTTGAAATTCAAGAAGCGCAGAAAGCTTTTTCAAGAAAGCAAGAAACGAAAGATTCCGAATCATAAACTAAAGGGTGTTGGGCGATGAAATTTACAATTATGTCAAAGGGAGATCAATCATCAGATGCACTGGCAAGCACGATGAAAGAATACTTGCTAGATTTTGGATTTATAATGGATGAAAAGGAACCCGATATTGTAATTTCTGTTGGGGGAGATGGAACGCTTTTATATGCGTTTCATCGTTATTATAATCGATTGGATGAAACAGCATTTGTTGGTGTACATACAGGGCATTTAGGTTTCTATGCAGATTGGTTACCGACAGAAGTAGAGAAATTAGTAATTGCAATTGCTAAAACACCATTCCAAGTGGTGGAATATCCGCTTTTAGAAGTGATTATTCGCTATGTGAATGGGAGTAAAGAGTCGCAGTATTTAGCGATGAATGAAGCGACTGTAAAAAGTGCAGAAGGTACATTAGTAACAGAAGTGGAAATACGCGGAGAGTACTTTGAAACGTTCCGCGGGGATGGCCTTTGTATTTCTACTCCTTCGGGAAGTACTGCGTATAATAAGGCGCTTGGCGGAGCAATTATTCACCCTTCTATTGAAGCGATTCAAATTGCGGAAATGGCATCTATTAATAACCGGGTGTTTCGTACAGTAGGTTCGCCGCTCGTATTGCCGAAACATCATACATGCGTGCTGAAGCCGACTGCAGGAATGAACTTACAAATTACGGTGGACCATTTAACGATGGTTCATCAAGATGTGAAATCAATTCAGTATCGCGTGGCAAATGAGAAAGTACGATTCGTTCGTTTCCGTCCATTTCCGTTCTGGAAACGAGTTCGTGACTCGTTTGTTGCAGATAAATAGAAAGGGTTTATATATTTGAACAGATTTACATTGAAATGGGATATAGACTCGGCTGAGGAAGGAACTTTGGTTAGAGAATTTTTAAAAACAAAAGGGATCTCCAAAGCCGCATTAACGGATATAAAGTTTCATGGCGGATCTATAGAAGTAAATGGTCAACATGCGAGCGTTCGTCATCAGTTGCAAGCTGGTGAAGAATTACGTGTCTTTTTTCCCGTAGAGGAAAGAAGTGAAGGGATGATTGCTGAAGATATTCCTTTATGTATCGTATATGAAGATGATGCAGTTCTTGTCATAAACAAAGAGGCAAACATGTCAACGATCCCGTCTAGAGAACATCCGGCAGGAAGTGTTGCGAATGCGCTCTTATCTCATTATGATAAGCGACATCTTGCAAGTACGGTGCATATCGTAACGAGGTTAGATCGTGATACTTCAGGGCTTATGCTTATTGCAAAAAATCGTTTCGTACATCATCTTTTATCGAAACAGCATCAACAAAAAGCTGTGAAAAGAACGTATGAAGCGATTGTTCACGGTGAGATGGTAGAAAGAGAAGGAACGATTGACGCACCGATTGGACGAAAATCGGATAGCATTATTGAGCGGACAGTTTGTGAGGAGGGGCAAAGAGCCGTTACTCATTTTAGAGTGATCGATAGCGTCAATCATAAGACGCACGTATCACTTGAGCTCGATACAGGGAGAACGCATCAAATTCGTGTGCATATGGCGTACATAGGACATCCGCTACTTGGCGATAATTTATATGGTGGAAAAAGAGATGAAATGAAACGACAAGCGCTTCACAGTACATCCTTGACGTTTTATCATCCTATTTTAGAGAAAGAAATGTCTTTCACTACACCGATTCCAAGCGATATGCAAGCGATATTAAGACATATTTAACAAGGGAACAAAATTCTTATGTAACGAAGAATTTTGTTCCCTTTTTTTTAGCGGAATAATATTAAAATTTGATTGTCGCCCGTGCGCTTTATAACGAAAAAGCCACTTTCAGATTTTGTAGCAATGCCATCGTTATTTGGACGACAATATCCATGCGTTTCGCAAGTACCGTCATCACGTACTAACATTTGTCCAATTAATCCGACAGGAAGCCACTCGTTACGGTCTTTTCTTGCTATATATTTGCAAGCTGGATCCCATTCTGTATTTAAAAGAGGTTGTATGTCTTGCGATTCCGTACGTACATATTGACGTTTTCCGAAGCTATCTGTTTTATAGCGTTTTTGCCAACTTAAAGCACCGCTATTTCCTATAAGAGCGGGGGTGGCACTAGATATTCCTAAGATGAATGAATCGTTTGAAGTAGCGATTCGAATTTTTTCTTCGCTACTAAATGTAACGAAATAACCTACATCAATAAAAGTATTGTCTACTGTTTCAAACATTTGCGCAAAATCAGTTCCGCTTGCATTGTAAGAAGCGCCCTCAATGTACATTTCTCCATTATGAGCAAGCCACTTTGCACCGATATTATGATCGGTTTCATTTGTGCCGTTTGCAATAAACCAAGAATAAGATTCATCTGCTGTGCCGAAGCGCCCCATAATATGGCTACCTGCAAAATGAGCTGTTGATGTATGATTACCTTCCGCATGAGAAGAGAATCCGTTAGCGATAGTCGCGGTTCCTTCTGCATGTGCTGCTTCGCCTAAAGCGATTGTATGTTTACCTTCCGCATGGGAATAAGCGCCACCTGCTGTCGTTTCACTTCCTTCACTATGGGAACTATGTCCAGTTGCTTTTGTTTTTGATCCTTCTGCATGAGAGAAAGAACATTTTGCGTGAGTAAGAAGCCCTTCTGCATGTGAAGCTGTACCCTCTGCATGAGAGTGAAGACCCTCTGCATATGCATACCGCCCATCTTTTTTTACTTTTGTATTTTCAGATGTAGGGGTCTGAATGATAATCGTTTTTTCTGTTTGTATATCACCTGATGGTACTAATGCTTCTTTAATTTTTTTTACTTGATTTATAATAGCAGCTGGAATTTCTGCTTCCGCTTTTTTATTTATTGCTACAGGGCTGTTCTCTTCTGTATTCTTCTCTACTTGCTCAGAAGGCACAATCTGTTCAATATGAGTAGAGAGAGGTTTATTTTTTTGCTGCATCTTTGCTTTTCTATTATCAATTATGCGGCTCATTACAGCATTCTGTAATGAGACATATTTTGGTCTATCTTTGTTTTTTGTGGAAGCCTCTTGTTCTTCCAGTTCTTCTACAGCTGCAGCTCGAATGCTGCACCAGTTGTTAATTCCGTACATGGGCAGATAAAAAGGCGGGCATTTTCTTTTTTGTTTAGAAGATTTTTTCTTCATTCTGTCACCTCCTGCGACAGTATATGCCGTGTCATTAAAAAAAGATGCACTTTATTGCATCTTTTTTTAATGACTTTACCCAATTTTTATCCCATTTTAATGGGCGGGCTGCCCATTAAAATGGGATTGGTGAGGGCTGATTAAAGTTTCACTTTATATGAGAGACGCCTAAAAGATACGGTAATCCTTACATATGAGTTATGAAATTGGGCGGAATTTCTCAGGGACAAAAGGCAGGGAGGAAGGAACGGAAACAATCTCCATTTCAGGATAACGTAGTCCAGTTAGTTTGCCACCAAATACAGCACCAGTGTCAATATTGACTGTATGCTTTACAAAGCGAGGTTCTTTTACGGGTGTATGTCCATATACAACCCAAGCTGTTCCTTTATACTCCTTCGCCCAGTCGCGACGGACAGGTGAACCGTCAGCATGTTTTTCTCCTGTAATATCGCCGTATAATACAAAGGTTTGTACTTTTTTATCTTTTCTTCCTATGTAATCTTGCCGAATGCCGGCGTGACACACAATTAACCTTTTTTCATCGAGTACATGATATAAAGGGGATTGCTCGTAAAGTGTGATGAATTTTTCTTTTATCATGTTTTGTTGATGAGAAGGTAGTGCTTCATATTCGGCAACAGTTGTTTCGAGTCCATGAGCGATTGTCACATTACGTCCAAGGAAAAATCGGTATAGTTTATTGCAGTGATTTCCCGGAGCGTAATACGCTACTTTTTTATTTATGACAAGTTCCCATACAATTTCAATCATACGTAATGAATGAGGACCGCGATCTGTGATATCGCCAACAAAAGCAAGCTTGCGTTGATCAGGGTGAATCGGCAAGTCACTATTCCAGTTATATCCGAGTTTTTTCGTTAAATCTTGAAACTCTTGGAAGCACCCATGAATATCTCCTATAATGTCATATTTCATATGTAAACCTCCATCATATTTTTTATTAGTATATCTAAAAAAGGATAGAGATAAAAATATACGGTTTTTGTGCCTTAGTTAAACATAAAGATTTTCGTTCTTGAACGAACGTTTAAAACAAATCCGATTGCTATCATATATGTGAGTAAGGAACTTCCTCCGTAGCTCATAAGAGGTAATGTGATTCCTGTAATAGGTAGTAATCCGATAGTCATCCCGATATTTTGAAATACTTGAAAAGTAAACATTCCGATTGTACCAGCACAAATGTAACTACCGAAAGGGTCGTTACTTTCTAAAGCGATATGAATCATGCGGAAAATAAGTAGGAAAAAAAGTGTAATAATAATACTTGCGCCTAAAAAGCCGAATTGTTCAGCGACATTAGTGAAAATAAAATCTGTATGTGGTTCTGGAAAGTATACTTGTCCATTTTCCCAACCTTTTCCTTGCATTTCTCCTGATCCAGTAGCTAAGAAAGCTTGTCTTAATTGATAGCCTTGCGCATCATATTTGTATGGTGCTAACCAGCCGTAGAAACGGTTTAGTTGATATTCTTGTAAAATGTGTGCTTTAAAGAATTTTGTATGAGTAAAAAAAATATACGTTAATGTAACGGCAGTTACAAAAATACCGGAAACTAATCCGAAAATAAAACGCCAACGTATACCAGAAACTAGTATCATTGCTGCAAGCATAGCTGAAATTACCATTGTGTTTCCTAAATCAGGTTCCTTTGCAATAAGTAGTAGGGGCGGCAAACTTGTTGCGCATATTTTTCCGAGTAATAAAAAATCATCGTGTATTGTTCGGTAAAAATATTTCTCATTGTGATTTGCTATAATTCGTCCGGTGACGATAATTAAAAACAATTTCATAATTTCAGAAGGCTGGAAGTTTCCGATGCCTGGGAGCCTGTACCAAGCGGTCGCACCTTTAATTGTAATGGCACCTGGTACTTGAAGTTCTAGCCCAATTAGTAGTACCAATGCAAAGCTATATAAATACCAAGCAATTTTTTGATAACGATCGAAATCGATAATCATAATAACACCAATGGCTATGAATCCAATGAAGTACCACTGGATTTGCTTTAATACAAAATTTACATTTTGCAAAAATGGTGGTAAAGAAACTTGTGCACTTGCAATTGCAAAGCAACTAACAGTCCCAATGGCAAATAAGATGCATAGTAATACGTAGTCTATTTGATATTGAGAATTTGGATCTTTCAATGTATGTATTCCTTTCTACTGCTCTTTATAGTAATGGATTTTATAGTATGAGAAAAAATGTATGAACTATACGAATAATTCACAAATAGTCCATACATTTTTGATTTTGCAGAGTAGTTTAATTGTTTAACTCTTTAATAATTATAACCAAACAATGGGAAAGACGTACATGTGCGTCAGGAAAAATATCTAGTTGATGAAGGTAGTATTTTAAGGAACTTTTACACCATTTGTAAGCACTAAGTAGGGCTGTTCTATAGTCTGTAGTATTTTGTAAAAATCCATATTCTTTTGCCGTTATGACGAGGTGTGTGAAATCTTCACACCCTTGAAGGAGCTTATTGTGTATTTGTTGTCCAGCGTGATATCGAAATTGACTTAAGGGCTCGGAAATGTATACTGCATCTCCTTTAGAAAGTAAAGAAATCCATGAGGCCATATCAACACTACAAGAATACTGTCGCTCTTTAAGTGTGCCAAAAGGTTCAGTAAGCAATTCTTTTCGGAACAAAGTAGTTGTAGGTTCACCGATAATGTTGTGGCCCTCCTTTAGCATCCAGTCGCCTAAAAACATTCCGTTTAATGGGGTATCTTCGCTATATAACCTTTGTGTTGGATGGGCATCGCCTATTAAGTCGCCGTGATCATCAATACGTACTCGGTAAGAAGTAACAAGAGCCAGAGCTTTATTGGTATCTTGCTCAAAATAGGCCATCATTTTTTGTATTTTATGTTTATAAAATACATCATCGTCCATTAGAAAATTTATATACTCACCATTCGATTTCTCTAGGAGCATAAGGTCATTGTGAAATTGTCCTAGGGGAGGGGTGTTTCGAATGTAGGTGACGTTTTTATAATGTGGTAAATACTGTTCATGTATTAAAGTTTCTGTCTCATCATTTGTACTATCATCACCGATGATGATTTCAATATTTGAGTAAGTTTGTGCTAAAGCACTTTCTAGAGCGATTTTGAAATAATGAGGCCGATTATAAGTGGGAATAAGAATGGAAACAAGCGGTAGATCCTTTTCGCTCGTCATACGTAACTTCCTTTCAGACTCTTTTTTTTGTAATAACAATATCTTGATAACTTGTATATTCATGTCTACCGCACCATAAACCGTAATATGGTTTATTTATTGCTTCTAAGCCGTATTTATTTAATAGAGAATAAATATTTGTTTCAGGATAAGCAACTGCAAAATTAGGAATATCTTTATTTACGACATAACAATTTTCAATTTGATGATAAAATCCTAATGTACTTAGTCCTGCATTCAAATAATAGGATGACTCCGGGTTTATTAAAAAGAACGTAATAAAACATCGCCCGTCTTTTTTTAACACGCGTACAATCTCAGATAGGTAATGTTCTAATTCTTTTGGAAGAAGATGCGTAAATACAGAAGTTAAAAAAATGAAATCAAATGTCTCATCTTCGTATGGAAAACGATATTGAGAGGCATCTTCTTTTCCTTCTGGATTATAGAATTGATTATATATGTCAACATGTTCAAAATGAAAATTATTACGTATAGTTGCAATATTATTTTGACACCAAGTAATTCCATCTTTAAATAGATCAAATCCATAATACGCTCCATCATCAGTTAAATAATTCATTAATGGTACAGCCATGCGACCGACACCACAGCCTACATCTAATACTTTTTCATTTGATTTTAAAGCACCAATTTGAATAAAATGTGTTAGGAACTCTTTTCCAACTTCTTTGAAGTCGCCACCTACATATTGGACGAGTTCAGGAGGAGGGAGCAAAGTTATTTCTTTGTTAAGTTCGCTCATGAGTATACCCCTTTCTTGTGTGAAAATATGCAGTAAACAGTATACGCTTCATCTATTTATTCCCAGTAATGCTATTGATAAAATTTTCAATGTGTAGTGAGAGAACAAAGGGAAACAATTGTTATATGTAAGGAGATTCCGAAACAAATATTTTATTAGGTTAGAAGTGAGAGAGGTATGAGTAAAAATGGGATCTCCTATAGATTAAATCTTTTTATTCTTTTCTCCAATAAACTCCAAATACATCAATTTTAGTAATAGGGGCTTTTAAATTTCGGTGATTTCTAAAGTCTGTCACAGCCTCAGCGCATGGCGGTAGCCCATAGTCATCGATAATTATATAGCCCCCTTTAGAAACTTTATCATATAAGTTCACGAGACCATCCATAGTGGATTCGTACATATCACCATCAAGTCGTGCAATTGCTATTTTTTCAATTGGTGCTGTTGGTAAAGTATCTTTAAACCAACCTTTTAAAAATTTCACTTGATCATTTAGTAAATCATATTTTTTGAAATTCTCTTGTACTTGTTCTAAAGAGACGCGTAAGTAATCGAATGTGTGTAAATAATCACCGTAATCTTTTGGATATTGTTCTAGATTCGGTGCTGGCAAACCTTCAAATGAATCTGCGACCCACACATTACGATCCGTAATGTTGTTTGCTTGTAAAAACCCATTCATAAAAATGCATGATCCTCCGCGCCATACACCTGTTTCAATAAAATCACCTTCTATATTTTCACGAACAACGGTTTCCATCGCCTCTTGTAATTGGTTCATACGTTCTCGACCAATCATGCTATGTGCTGCTCTTGGCCAATCCATTCCATCATGACGTTCACTTTTTGAGACATTTGGTTTTACAATTTTTAAGTTATGGTTTTCCGCATATTGCTTAATGAATAAAGGGAGAGGGACTGTAACTGGTTCGAATTCTAGTTCTTTCGAAATATGTAGAGATGCGGGTAAGTATGCCTCATATTCTAACCATATTTCAAATAAAATTGTCTTCTTTAGCAATTCGAGATAAAGCTGAACAGCAGATTTACTTTCCATATTTGTGCCTCCTGCAAAATGTCATACAACAATATGATTATGTAGGTACTGAATGTTTCATGATTGAATTTGAAATTGAAAAAGCAGTAAAACTGATATCAGTTTTACTGCTAAGTAAAAAATTAAGCAACTTTTTCAATAATAATGGATGCACTCGTGCCAAGAGCTAATGATAGCCCAAGCCCTGTAACAATTACTTCAACTAATGATGGAGTTGTCGTAATTTGCGTAATTGCTTGAATAACGATAGGTGCTCCAAGTGAGATTAAACTTGCTCCAGTACCTGGTACGGGTATTCCATTCACTTGAATTGTAAGACCTCCTAAGAGGCTTACCGCTGCAGTATATACAATAACAGTAATTTTATAGAATCCAGTTTCACTAATTACGAAAGTATCAGCATCTAATTGAGAAATTGCTGTACCAAACTGAGATCCAACAGTATTAAATGGTACTGGATCATTAATTCCTAGATCTAAAGAAATCCCACCGGAGTTAAATGCATATAGTCCTGCTGGAAGTCCTAGTCCGGATGGCCCAGTCGGCCCAGTCGGCCCAGTCGGCCCAGTCGGCCCAGTCGGCCCAGTCGGCCCAGTCGGTCCAGTCAGTCCGGTAGCACCAGTTGGCCCAGTCAGTCCAGTAGCACCAGTGTCTCCAGTTGGCCCAGTCGGTCCAGTAGTACCAGTGTCTCCAGTTGGCCCAGTCGGTCCAGTAGCACCAGTGTCTCCAGTTGGCCCAGTTGGTCCAGTAGTACCAGTGTCTCCAGTTGGTCCAGTTGGTCCAGTCGGTCCAGTCGGCCCAGTTGGTCCAGTTGGTCCAGTCGGTCCAGTTGGCCCAGTTGGTCCAGTTGGCCCGGTCGGCCCAGTTGGTACAGTTGGCCCAGTCGGCCCAGTCGGTCCAGTCGGCCCAGTTGGTCCGGTAGGAAGGGTAAACGGTGGTATCGGTGGTAATGTAGGTCCTACAAGATTAGGGTCAAATGCACTAGCTGATAAAGATTCATCGGGGTTTAATCCATTTGAATAATTATTATTTGACATAAATTCACCTCCATAAAGCGTTCATTATATAGTAGATGCAAAACCGAAAGAAAATGACACGGACATTTGAATTATTGAAAAGAAATCTTAAACTACTTGAACAATTTAAAAAAATGGAAAGTTTAGTATATGTATAACATATGATTGATTTGGAAGAGGGTGATTATGTTGAACAAGCAAGGAATTACAATTAGTTTATGTATGATTGTTCGAGATGAGGAGAAGACAATAGCCCGTTGTTTAGACTCAGTTGAAAAAATTGTGGATGAAATTATAGTGGTTGATACAGGTTCCATCGATCGAACGAAAGAAATCGTAGAGAAATACACTTCTAACATATATGATTTCCAGTGGATTGATGATTTTGCAGCAGCAAGGAATTTTTCTTTTTCAAAAGCGACGCAAGAGTATATATTGTGGCTAGATGCAGATGACGTATTATTAGAAGATGCTCAAGAAGCATTGAAACTTTTAAAAAGAGAAATAGATCCTAAAATTGATGCTGTTTCGATGCCTTATCACCTTGCAATGGATTCTAACGGGAAACCTTTATATTGTACAAAAAGAAATCGACTTGTAAAGCGTGAAAAACAATTTCAATGGTTTGGAAAGGTTCATGAGTATTTAGCTATTTCTGGTGAGGTTTTTAGTAGTAATGTTGCTATTACACATAAAAAAGAAAAAAAAGTAACAGATCGTAATTTGAAAATTTTTCAAAATACTGTAGCTGCAGGTGAAGAATTGAGTCCGAGAGATTTATTTTATTACGCAAATGAATCTACGGATAACCAAAAATATGATGATGCGATTCTTCTATATGAAACATTTCTTAATCAAGACGAAGGATGGTATGAAGAAAAAATTTATGCATGTGGTAAGCTAGGAGATTGCTATGCGAAGCTCGGAATGTGGGAGAAGGCAATCGAATCTTGTGTGAAGTCGTTTCGGTATGACGTCCCTAGAGGAGAGAATTGTACAAGAATAGGATATATATATATGGAACAAGAAAAATATAATGAAGCGATATTTTGGTTTAAACTTGCAACGGAAGTACCAATGGCAACGGAAAGTCCTTTCCATAGTCCAGCTAGCTACACATGGCTACCTTATTTACAAATGTGTATTTGTTATAGCAGGTTAGGAGAGCAGGATAAAGCGTATTATTACAATGAATTAGCAGCTTCTTATGTTCCGAATAATGCTGCAATTGAATATAACCGTAAATATTTTCGGGGGGTTTTTGATAAACCATATAAAGAGTAATGGGTTTCGTTTTTTAGAAATGATTTATCTTTATTCTAACTCTAATAGATTGGTTATATATTAGAGTATCGGTAACGTAACCAATATAAATAAAAGATTTTATACTGCTATTTGTGGGTTAATAATCAGTAGGGGATGAACAAAATCTGCACTTTATAGAATTCATATGAGATTTATATTTCTAATTCAATTTGCATAAGGAGTGTGTGAAATGAATCGCGAAAAAAGTTCTTTATATGAAGAAAAATCCGAGCATTATTATAATGCAGCGAATCCGAATTTATTAAAGCATATAAAAAAGGAATGGAAAGAAGTTCTTGATATTGGTTGCTCCGGCGGTGCATTGGGAGCAGCTATTAAAGAAAATGGTACACGTGTATCAGGAATTGAGGCATTTCCAGAGGCGGCAGAAAAAGCGAAAGAAAGGCTAGATCATGTTATTTTAGGGGATATAGAAAAAATAGATCTTCCTTATGAGGAGGGACAATTTGATTGCGTCATATTTGGAGATGTATTAGAGCATTTATTTGATCCGTGGGCTGTGATTGAAAAGGTTAAGCCATATATAAAGCAAAATGGTGTAATTTTAGCAAGTATACCAAACGTTGCTCATATTTCAGTATTAGCTCCCTTACTTGCCGGAAACTGGACGTATACAGAATATGGTTTATTAGATAAAACACATATTCGTTTCTTTACATTTAATGAAATGCTAAGAATGTTTTTAAAAGCAGGATATGTTATTAGTAAAGTAGATCGTGTATATGTTGATCATAAAATGTATGAACCGCTTATTGAGGAGCTATATGGAATTTGTAAAAAATATCGTCTTGGAAGTGGCTTCATGGCTGAGACAGTTGTATTTCAGTATATTATTGAAGCTGAAAAATCACAATTATGAGTGCTGCAGACAAAACAATATTATTTGTTACATGTATAAATGATCGGAAATTGTATGCAAACTGCGTGCGGCATATATTGCAATTGTTAGTACCGCCAGGGTATATTGTCCAATTCATGCCGATTCGAAATGCGAAAAGTATGACGAGTGGATACAATCAAGCCATTTCGCATCCAGCGAAGTATAAAGTTTATTTACATCAAGATGTTTTTATTATAAATAGGGCTTTTTTATACGGATTACTTCAATTATTTGAGGAACATGAACACCTTGGGATGATCGGGATGGTTGGAGCGCAATATGTTCCTCCGACTGGTGTATGGAACGAAGGGCGTGGCATTGTAGGAAAGGTCATTGGTTATATGAATGATTTGTTTTATATGGCAAGTTTAGAACAACCGTATCATGAATCAAAAACATTTATTCCTGTAGAATGTATTGATGGTTTATTAATGGCAACACAATATGATGTTCCGTGGCGAGAAGACTTATTTGACGGATTTGATTTTTATGATGTATCTCAATCATTTGAATTTAAAAAAGCAGGATATACAGTTGGTGTACCTGTACAGCGCGATGCTTGGTGTATCCATTATCATTTTGATGTGAATATGACGAACTATGAAAAGTATCGGAAAATATTTGTGGAACACTATATGTCAGATGTAAATAAGGAAGAATAAAAGGGGGGACAAAAATGAAAGATCATACAATATTAGTCGTTGTTTGTGTAAATAATGAGGAGCTTTTCAAACAATGTGAGAGCCAAATAAGAAACATTTTTGTTCCCCCAGGTTATGTCGTGCAAATTTTTCCGATACGAGATGCGAAAAGTATGGCAAGTGCATATAACCGAGCACTTTCATATCCCGCGAAGTATAAGGTTTATATACATCAAGATACTTATCTTATTAATCGAGAGATGTTTTATACACTCATTTCTCTTTTTAAAGATAACGAAAAACTAGGTTTAATTGGAGTAGCTGGTGCTCAGTTTTTGCCGAGCAACGGGATATGGTGGGAAGGGAAAAATTTAGTAGGGAAAGTGATTGAGTACAGGAGACAGAATTATCAATTATTAAATTTAGATCAAGTTTTTTATGGGAATCAACCATTTTTGTCAGTTCAGGCAATTGATGGTTTATTGATGGCAACGCAATATGATATTCCATGGCGAGAAGACTTATTTCAAGGATTCCACTTTTATGATGTGTCGCAGTCTTTAGAGTTTCAAAAGGCTGGTTATTTAATTGGTATCCCTAATCAAGCAAATGTATGGTGTATTCACTACAACGGGGATGAGTTTGATGCGGATACATATGAGAAGGATCGGAAAGTGTTTGTAGAACATTACAAAGATATATTATCTCCATCATAAGGGAGAGATGCAGGGTGAAAGGAATTATTTTAGCAGGTGGAACTGGGTCGAGATTATATCCCATAACGAAAGTAACGAATAAACATTTGCTTCCTGTTGGACGTTATCCAATGATTTATCATGCGGTATATAAGCTAAAACAATGCGAGATTACAGACATTATGATTATTACAGGTAAAGAGCATATGGGAGATGTTGTTAGTTTTTTAGGAAGCGGTCAAGAGTTTGGCGTGTCCTTTACGTATCGTGTGCAAGATAAGGCTGGCGGAATTGCGCAAGCATTAGGGCTTTGTGAAGATTTCGTTGGGAATGATCGCATGGTAGTTATATTAGGAGATAATATCTTTTCTGATGATATTCGTCCGTATGTTGAAGAGTTTGCAAATCAAAAAGAGGGTGCGAAAGTACTGCTGCAATCTGTAGATGACCCGGAGAGATTTGGCGTAGCGCATATTCAAAACGACAAAATAATTGAAATTGAAGAAAAGCCGAAAGAGCCGAAAAGTTCCTATGCAGTCACAGGAATTTATTTGTATGATTCGAAAGTCTTTTCTTATATAAAAGAATTAAAACCTTCCGCAAGGGGAGAACTTGAAATTACAGATATTAATAATTGGTATTTAAAACGAGGGGTACTTACTTATAATGAAATGAGCGGTTGGTGGACTGATGCAGGAACTCACATTTCTCTTCAAAGGGCGAATACGTTAGCGCGGGATATAAACTTTGGTAAACAGTTTAACGGAGAATAGGTGAGAATATGAAAGTTATAGAAACAAACTTTACTGACGCAAAATTGTTAGAACCGAGGTTATTTGGAGATGGGCGTGGCTTTTTTACTGAAAGTTATAATAAGAAGGTGCTAGAAACATTAGGGATTACGTATTCATTTGTACAGGATAATGTTTCATATTCAGCAGAAGCGGGAACGATTCGGGGATTACACTTTCAAAAAAATCCGAAAGCACAAACGAAACTTATTCAAGTTATGCAAGGAGCAATCTATGACGTTATCGTCGATTTGCGAAAAGATTCCCCAACGTTTAGGCAGTGGAGAGGATATATTTTAAGCGCGGATAATCATCGGCAATTATTAGTGCCAAAAGGATTTGCACACGGTTTTTGTACACTTGTTTCGCATACGATTGTTATGTATAAAGTAGATGAGTATTATAGTGCTAATCATGATTCAGGGGTAATTTGGAGTGATAAAGAATTAGCAATTCCATGGCCGGTAACAAGTCCTATTTTGTCTGACAAAGATCGAATATTGCCATCACTTCAGGAATGTGAAGATAGTTTTTGAGTAGGAGAGTTGTTTATGAATATATTAGTAACAGGTGGAGCTGGATTTATTGGAAGTAATTTTGTGCATTATATGTTACAAAGCTATGAAACATATAAAATTATTAATTTCGATGCATTAACATATAGTGGAAATCTAAATAATGTAAAGTCTATTCAAGATCATCCGAATTACTATTTTGTAAAAGGGGAAATTCAAAATGGAGAGCTGCTGGAGCATGTTATTAAGGAACGTGATGTGCAAGTCATTGTCAATTTCGCAGCTGAATCACATGTGGACCGTAGTATTGAAAATCCGATCCCTTTTTATGATACAAATGTAATTGGGACAGTCACCTTATTAGAATTAGTAAAAAAATATCCGCATATTAAACTCGTGCAAGTATCAACGGATGAGGTGTATGGATCTTTAGGAAAAACAGGGCGATTTACCGAGGAAACCCCGTTAGCTCCAAATAGTCCATATTCTTCAAGCAAAGCGAGCGCCGATATGATAGCTTTATCTTATTATAAAACATATCAATTACCAGTTATCGTAACGCGTTGTTCCAATAACTATGGGCCGTATCAATATCCTGAAAAATTAATTCCGTTAATGGTTACGAATGCGCTCGAAGGAAAAAAATTACCGTTATATGGCGATGGATTAAATGTAAGAGATTGGCTACATGTAACGGATCATTGTCGTGCGATTGACGTTGTTTTGCATAAGGGACGTATAGGAGAAGTATATAATATAGGTGGAAATAATGAAAAAACAAATATAGATGTTGTGGAACAAATTATTACTCTCTTAGGAAAAACGGAAAAGGATATTGAATATGTGACAGATCGTTTAGGACACGACCGCCGTTATGCGATTGATGCAGAGAAAATGAAGAATGAATTTGATTGGGAACCGAAGTATACGTTTGAGCAAGGGTTACAAGAAACGGTGCAATGGTATGAGAAGAATGAGGAATGGTGGAAACCATTAAAAAAGTAAGGGGTATATAAATGAGAGAACGGATTATCATAACAGGAGCAAATGGTCAATTGGGAAAGCAACTACAAGAAGAGTTAAATCCTGAAGAATATGACATATATCCATTTGATAAAAAGTTACTAGATATAACAAATATATCCAAAGTGCAGCAAGTAGTACAAGAAATAAGGCCGCATATCATTATTCATTGTGCAGCGTATACGAAGGTTGATCATGCTGAGAAAGAACGAGATCTTGCGTATAGAATAAATGCAATAGGAGCTCGAAATGTAGCGGTTGTTTCACAATTAGTAGGAGCAAAGTTAGTTTATATTAGTACCGATTATGTATTTCAAGGTGACAGACCAGATGGCTATCATGAGTTTCATAATCCATCACCGATAAATATATACGGGGCTTCTAAATATGCGGGAGAGCGGTTCGTCAAAGAGTTACATAATAAATATTTTATCGTTCGCACATCGTGGTTATATGGTAAGCATGGAAATAATTTTGTGAAAACAATGATGCGATTAGGGAAAGAAAGAGCAGAAGTATCTGTTGTAGCGGATCAAATTGGTTCTCCAACTTATGTGGCGGATTTAAATGTGATGATTCATAATCTCATTCGTACTTCTTTATACGGTACGTATCATGTATCAAATAGAGGCTCGTGTTCTTGGTTTGAATTTGCACAAAAAATATTTTCGTATGCAAATATGAAAGTGAATGTATTACCTGTTTCAACTGAAGAATTTGGGGCTGCAGCAGCAAGGCCGAAATATTCTATTTTCCAACATAACATGCTACGATTAAATGGTTTTTTACAAATGCCTTCTTGGGAAGAAGGATTAGAACGTTTTTTTATAGAAACAAAAAGTCATTAACAATTTTAAGTTAATGACTTTTTTGTTTGCCTTTAAGAGGTTTTATGATACTATAATTATAGTATCAGGTACTAATAACAAGTATAAGTATTTCTGGGAGGATATATCATGGAACTATTACAAGGGAAAACATTTGTTGTTATGGGCGTTGCGAACCAAAGAAGTATTGCATGGGGAATTGCTCGCTCTTTGCATAATGCAGGTGCAAAATTAATCTTCACATATGCAGGAGAACGTTTAGAGAGAAATGTTCGTGAATTAGCGGATACATTAGAAGGACAAGAATCACTTGTATTACCTTGTGATGTAACAAATGATGAAGAACTTACAGCTTGTTTTGAAACAATCAAGCAAGAAGTTGGTACAATTCACGGTGTTGCACACTGTATTGCTTTTGCAAATCGTGACGACTTAAAAGGTGAATTTGTAGATACTTCTCGCGACGGATTTTTACTTGCACAAAATATTAGTGCATTCTCTTTAACAGCTGTAGCAAGAGAAGCGAAGAAAGTAATGACGGAAGGCGGAAATATTTTAACGTTAACATATCTTGGCGGCGAGCGCGTTGTGAAAAACTATAACGTTATGGGTGTTGCGAAAGCTTCATTAGAAGCGAGCGTGAAATATTTAGCGAACGATTTAGGCCAACATGGCATTCGCGTTAACGCTATTTCTGCAGGTCCAATTCGTACGTTATCTGCAAAAGGTGTAGGCGACTTTAACTCAATCTTAAGAGAAATTGAGGAGCGCGCACCACTTCGTCGTACAACAACTCCAGAAGAAGTTGGGGATACAGCAGTATTCTTATTCAGTGATTTAGCACGCGGCGTAACAGGAGAAAACATTCACGTTGATTCAGGGTATCATATCTTAGGATAATTATAATATGAACTGTTAAAGGACAATCTCTACATGTTGAGATTGTCCTTTTTATTTGTTCCTGGAAAGAACGATTTTTAACGAAAGTTCTTACCATGTGATGAATATAACTATAATAGTACACGATTTATCCAGCTACGTATGGAAGTGGGAGGGACGAGTGTGAAGAATAAAAATAAAAGTTCAACAGTTGGAAAACCGTTGTTATATATTGCACAAGTAAGTTTGGAACTTGCTGCACCGAAAATAAAAAGAATTATTTTAACAAACTTTGAAAATGAGGATCAAAAAGAGGAAAGTAATAGAAACGAAAATGTTGTAAGTAGTGCGGTGGAAGAGGTAATAGAAGAACAAGAAGAGCAACAAGAGCAACAAGAGCAACAAGTAGAAGAGAAAATAGAAGAAGAAGAGGAACTGGAACAGAAACAGAAAGAACCAGTGAGAACTGTCCCGTATAATAAATCATTTAAGGATATGAATAATGAAGAGAAAATTCATTTTTTATTAAATCGCCCTCATTATATTCCGAAAGTAAGGTGCAGAATAAAAACAGCTACAGTCTCATATGTTGGATCAATCATATCGTATCGTAATGGAATTGTAGCGATTATGCCACCAAATAGCATGCGAGATATTAAGTTGTCTATAGATGATATCCAATCAATTAGTATGGCTGGCTTTTAAATATGTAAAGGTGGTAGAAATCTTCTACCACCCCAATAGTTTTTTAGTTTACTTCACTTATTAGATAGAAACGTCGCGTAAGCATTGAATCGCACAGAAACAGCTTAAATCTACAGTAATGCAAGTAGTGGTAGATATTAATCTTGCATTTGGTACAGCTAAAAACGTACAAATTGGATCGTCACCAGGTGGTATCGAAGTACCGTCACCTAATACTACACTTAATACACGTAGCACAGCACAGCTATCATCATCTACGCTTTCCACACGGAAAATTGGAGATCGGCAGCTAGTAAGGCTTGATGATGGTGCAAATGCTTCAAAAGGTTCTCCAGTTTTTGTGTATAAAATAAAAGGGCGTGTATTTGCTACTGATGCAGTGTTGTGTGCACCTAAAAATGGAATTTCACAACCAGATCCACACGTAGTAGTAGAACAATCTTGTAGTTCATTGATGAATTTTACAACGTCAACTACACAATGAGAAGAGCTATGGTGTTTATTTTCGTTACAACTCATTAATGTCACTCCTTATCTTCTTGTTTGTATTTACATTAATAAGATATTGGAGTCGAGGAGATTTGGTCACAATCTCAAGACCTTTTTTTTTAAATAGGCGAAAGAAGATAAGGGAAGGTGGAATTATGCTGTTTACAAGTTGGCTTTTATTTTTTATTTTCGCGTTAGCTGCTTTTAGGCTCACCCGTTTAATTGTGTATGATAAAATTACAGCTTTTTTGCGAAGACCGTTTATTGACGAATTAGAGATTACAGAGCCGGATGGAAGTGTATCAACTTTTACAAAAGTAAAAGGTAAAGGATTAAGAAAGTGGATTGGCGAATTATTAAGCTGTTATTGGTGTACAGGTGTATGGGTTAGTGCTTTTTTATTAGTGTTATATAATTGGATCCCTATCGTTGCAGAACCGTTACTTGCGTTATTAGCTATTGCAGGAGCAGCAGCAATCATTGAAACGATTACAGGATATTTTATGGGAGAATAATATATTTTCATACTAAGAGAAAAAGCGGAGTTTAAAAGAATGAGGGAACGGAAATAAAGAGTTGTTCATATAGTAAATAGACAGAATTGACAGTAGAGGAGATGTTTGCTGTGAGCAATAATCCAAGGCAAAATTCATATGATCTGCAGCAATGGTATAATATACAGCAACAGCACCATGCACAACAACAGGCATATCAAGAACAATTGCAACAACAAGGGTTTGTGAAGAAAAAGGGATGTAATTGTGGGAAAAAGAAGAATACAATAAAACACTATGAAGAATGAAACACTCATGTTACAGTGAGTGTTTTTTATTATACATAAAAAGCGGTATTTCAAAGGTGAAATACCGCTTTTTACTAGCTAATTTGTGCAACTGTTAATGCTGCAGCACGAACGTCTACAGTTCCTATTAACTCAACTGGTACAATTCGAATTAAGTCACCAGGGTTTAAGTTAATAAGAATAACACCGCTGGATACGTCTACTTCGCCAGTACCAATAACGTTAGAACGAACTGCTGTACCTGATCCAGGAATAATGTTAGCTGGCGTACCTAATGATAAGAAGAAACGACCAGCTTCTGGTGCAGTAGGTACATTATCAAGACTAATTGTTAATGTATAACTGATTTGATAAATACCAGCTCGTAGAATTCGAATGCCATCTCCGACACTTACCGTATCATTTATTACAGGAACAGTAATATTTGGGTTTGGACTGACGCTAGGTAATAGTAGTGGTGTAAATAGTGAAGCGAACTGAGGTGCAGACGCGTTGAAAGCAAAACCGAAGGCAGGTAGTGTACTAGCTGGTTTTGCCTCGCAATCAATTTTCGTAAATTCGCAATCAGAAGAGAACATGTTTTTCACTCCTTTATCTGTTTCTACTTTCAGTTAATGAAAAGGACAGGTTCTATGTTCTAGACAAGTTCCCAATTTTAATAAATTTACATAATAATACTCTTTAAGCATGGATTGGGTGGCAGATAATTCTGCCACCCAATCCATGCTTAACTCATTATTTAGATTTAAATCGTAACATCACGTAAGCATTGAATAGCGCAGAAGCAACTTAAATCAACAGTAAGACAAGTGTTGGTCGATATTAATCTTGCATTTGGTACAGCCAAAAACGTACAGATTGGGTCGTCACCAGGTGGCACAGGAGAAGTATCACCTAATACTACAGTTAATACACGCAATACAGCGCAATCATCATCATCTATACTCTCGACACGGAAAATTGGAGATTGGCAGCTAGAAAGGCTTGCAGATGGCGCGAATGCTTCAAATGGTGTTCCGGCTTTTGTGTATAAAATAAAAGGACGTGTATTTGCTACTGATGCGCTATTATGTGCTCCTAAAAAGGGGACTTCACAACCAGATCCGCATGTTGTCGTTGCACATTCTTGTAGTTCATGTATAAAACGAACGACATTAGATACACAGTTGAAATCAAAATCATGTTGATGATCTTCGTTACAATTGCAGCTCATTATGTTCACTCCTTCTCATGAGTTCTGACATACACTATTACAATATGAGTGGGATATGGTTGATATTACGTTAATTCTTATGATAAAAAGAGGAATTTATATAGGAGGGATGTACATATTGCAATATAAAAAAAGACATCCTTATTTCGTGGATGTCTTTTCAGGTAAATCTTTTCGCACAGTATACAAAAAGCGAGATATATCTAATTTTTTTCCTCTAAAAAATTGCGGAGAGGAAATGTACAATTCTTCTTTCGCACGTGTAATTGCGACATAAAGTAGTCGGCGTTCTTCTTCTAAAGCTTCAGAAGTCTCTGTAACACGATCGTTTGCATCTTTTAAAGAAGAAGTATGAGGCAGAATACCATCGCTCGCCCCGAGTAAAAAGACACATGGAAATTCAAGGCCTTTTGCGTTATGAATAGACATAAGCGAAACAGCATCTTTTTGCGGCATTGTTTTTAATGCTTCCATTTCTTTTTGCCCTTGAATGGCTTCATCAATAAATTGTAAATAAGCTGGAATGTCGGTGAAACGATTTGCTGACTCCATTAATTCTTCTAACATTTCTTCTTGTATATCTTTATGCATCGTAAAGGAAGAACGATCGTTACTTTGTAAGTACTCTAAATACTTTCCTTTACCATGAATAATTTCTTTTAATGCTTTTTTCGGTTCTAATTCTTTTATAAATTTAATAAAATCGATACGCTCATTTACCTTTTTCACTTGAAAAGGTTTTAAGTTCGGATTTAATAATAAGAAATGAAGAAGAGAAGGGAAACGGCCTTCACCATATTTCCATTGTTCACGTTCAATAAATGAAATACAATCATCACGCCCGATATACATCGTTGGTAATATGTTTGAAAGTGATTCTAATCGAAATGGTTCAATTACGAGTCGTAAATGATCCAATACAGGCTTAATTAAAGAATGTTCATAAAATGACTGACTCGCACCGTGCTTAATAAACGGGATTTTATGAATGGTAAGCTGATCAAGTAACGAACGGCTTACAGAATGTGTGCGATACAGCAAACAAAAATCTTTATAATTTCGTTCACCACTATCTACTTTTTCTTGAATGAGCTGCAAAATTTGATTTGCTTCATCAAGAGTCGTAGCCGGTCTTGCATAAAAAGGTTGTACACCTTCTTCACGAACAGAATATAGCTCTTTATCAAACCTTTCTTGATTTAGTTTGATAACTTCATTTCCAAGTCCGACAATAAAAGGATTGGATCGATAATTCGTATTAAGGGCGATAATCGTAGTGTTATCAAATTCTTTTGGAAAAGATAAAATAATTTGGTGACTTGCTCCTCGCCAGCCGTATATAGCTTGATCGTCATCACCTGCGATAAATAAATTATTTCTTGGCGAAGCTAACAATTTTACAATTTCATATTGAGCATACGATGTATCTTGGAACTCATCTACTTCAATATAGTGGAAACGTTGTTGTAATTGGGTAAGCAAAGGAGCGTTATTTTCTAACATATAATATGTTTCTAATAAGATGTCATCGAAATCAATATAATTATATCGTTGTTTCACTTCTTCAAAACGCTCGTATACTTCTTTAAATTCTTGTTCAACGGGTGTTTTTGCTTTTACATCTTTCGGACGATTTAATTTGTTTTTCTCAAGTGAAATCATCGCGAGCATCGTTTCAGCATCATAATCGTCTTTTAAACGCAATTCTTTTAAAATTTTCTTTATCATAATTTGTTTATGTTTTTCGTTTGCTAAAATTTGCTGATTATATCCTTGACTACGAAGCAATTTTAAAAAGACAGAGTGGAATGTACCAGCAACAACGTAGCTACTTGCCGCATGATTCATACCCGGTAAATTCGCTACACGATTTCGGATTTCTTCAGCCGCTTTTTGTGTAAATGTAAGTAATAAAATATTTCGCGGATGAACTTGTTTTACATTTACTAAATAACCGACGCGAGTTGTTAAAACAGATGTTTTCCCGCTTCCGGCACCAGCCAGTGTAAGAACAGGGCCTTCTGTCGTTCGTACGGCTTCTAATTGTTTTTCATTTAAAAATACATTTTGCTGTTCGAGAGCGCGGAAATACGCCGCATCTGCATCTTCTTCCATAATTAAATGGGTAGATGTTTTTGGGATATGATATGTTGCACGTGGAATATCAGCGTGCGTTAATGATTTTTGTGAAAATTTTTCTTGTGTCATATATTCACCTTCAAAACTATAGCATCAACATTTAACTTTAGCGGAAGAAAAAGAAAATAGCAATGTAAAAAACAGGAGGGGATACCTCCTGTTTTCAAATTACAATTCTTTTATCATAACGATGTGAGGAATATTTGCTTCCATAAATACATCAGAATTCGTTACATATCCAAGTTTCTTATAGAAATCTTCAGCATGTGTTTGAGCATGCAGCTTCAATTTTGGTAGCGAGTTTTCCTTCGCATATGCTTCAAGTGCATTCATAACAATTTTCCCGATGCCTTTTTTTCGATGGGAAGCTAGTACGCAAATGCGTTCCATTTTTCCTATTCCATCAATGGTGCGAAAACGCCCAGCACCAACGGGAACATCATTATCATATATAACAACGTGTATGGAAGTTTCTTCAAACTCATCATACTCTTCTTCGGCAGAAACTTGCTGTTCCTTCACAAATACTTGCTTACGTACAGAGAATGCATCTCTTAGTTGTTCGTCCGTTTGTACGATCTGTGCATGCAAATTAGTTGTTCCCCTTTCCAAGGCGGAATGTTTCGTGTACAGTCCATGTTCCGTTTTCTAATTGATATAGAAGGTGGAAGCGGTCAATTGGTTGTTCGTAATAGAAATCTTTCATACGTAATCGACCTAGTACATCAGCATGCTCTGCATCTGATAAGCCTTGTCCAATTGTTAAATGAGGTACAAAAGCGTATTCGCGTTCTTGTGTAAAGAATCCGCTATGCATTTCCTCATTTAAGAAAGTAAGTTCAGGTGTTTTTTCTACTTTAAAATAAATAACATTATTAACAGGTGCGAATGAACCAACTTTTCCAACATGAAGGGTGAAAGGGTTCGTTTTACTTGCGATTGTATGTAACTCGTTTACAATCGATTCTAATTGTTCATCTTGCGTCTCAAAGGGTGTTTTCAATGTAATATGTGGCGGAACTAATGCGTAGTGCGGATCATAACGTTTACGCAATCCGTTCGCTTTATCTTGAATCATTTTAGATGGAAAAATTACAATGCCTAATTTCATGTTCCAATTCCTCCCTTTGTAAGTCTAGTTAGATTTTGAGAAAATAACTCTCTTAATCTATTATATCAAATTATTCTGAATACTGCTCTCTATTATTTCATTGATAGCATATGAGAGAAAGCTTTCGGTAAATCAGTTTGCCAATATTTCCACGTATGATTACCTTCAAACTCCTCGTAATGCGTGATGAAATTTCTATCTATCAGAAGCGTATGAAGCTCACGGTTCGGCCCTACGAAATCAGATACTTGTCCATCCGTGCGCTTTACAGCTGTTTCTTCTGTTCCAATGACGTGGTAAAGTTCTAGCGCCTCCGGATTTTTGAATTCTTTCGCTAAATTCATCACTGTTTCATCCACAAATGGTGATTGCATAACAACTTTACCGAATGTATGCGGATACATAAGTGCGGTCATAAAGGAAACTGTTCCGCCAAGAGAGTCACCAATTAACACGCGACCTTTTCCCATTTGGTATGTTGGATAATTTTCATCGATATATGGCGCAAGTTCATGAGCAAGGAAACGAATATAAGCAGCGTTTTTTACTTCGTTTGGGAAATATTTTTCTTTACGATCGTGTACATTTTTATATGGAATACCGACAATAATTGTACGGTCAATTTCTTCAGTTTCACGAAGGCGCTCAATTACACGGTGTGCTTTACCAAGCTGAAAATAATCTCTGCCATCTTGTGCAATGACCACTGTATGTTTGTGCAGCGGTGTGTAATTTATCGGTAAGTAAACGAGAAGTGTAACATCTTCTTGAAGTGATGCACTATAAAATGAAATCTCTTCAATTCTCCCAATTGTTTGATTCATGTAGATCCCCCTAAATAAAAATTTACTGTAATAATTGTAAGAGCGACGCTTGTAGTGAAAAAGAAAGAAATATTCACTAATAGGTGCTTTCGTTTCTATTTTACCATAATGGTACGAAGAATCTAAAAAATTAGTATTTAAGTTAGGGAAGAAAACGGATATAATGAAGTGGGATTTTTGACAGGTGAGAGGGGAGACGGAATTTGAAACAAGAAAGGTCAATCGCGCTACCATTAGCTATTTCCATTATAGCCATTTCATTCGCAGCAGTTTTTGTAAAGATGTCCTCAGCACCATCTTCCATATTAAGTATGTATCGCTTATGGATTATTGTACTTATAATGCTGCCTATCGTTTGGAAAAAACGGGAAGAGTTTAGTAAGATTCAAATAAAAGATTGGGGATTTTTAATTGGATCTGGTTTCTTTTTAGCACTTCATTTTCTTTTATGGTTTGAATCTTTAAAACATACAACAGTTGCGAGTTCGACAATTATTTTAGCGCTTCAACCAATCGTATCTTTAGTTGGCGGTTTTTTCTTATTTAAAGAAAGAACAACATACTCAGCCATTGCGACAATGGGAATTGCGATATTAGGTGTAGTGTGTATTGGTTGGGGAGATTTAGGACTAAGTGAACAAGCAATTTATGGAGATATATTATCCTTTTTAAGTGTAATAGCAGTTGTTGGTTATTTATTTATCGGCCAAACGACAGTAAAGAAAGTATCACACTGGATTTACAGCTTTACAGTTTTTGCATTCGCAGGTATTTTTATGGGAATGTATAATATAGTACTGCAAGTGCCTTTTACAGGTTATACGAAGTGGGATTGGACCGTGTTTCTTTTACTTGCTGTTGTGCCGACAGTGTCACATGTCATTAATAATTGGTTATTAAACTACGTAAATGCAACAACAATATCGATGAGTATTTTAGGGGAACCAGTTGGAGCATCTATACTAGCATTCTTCTTACTTGGGGAAAGATTAAATGCAATGCAAATGATCGGTAGCATACTCGTATTGTTTGGTGTGTCTGTTTTCTTATTGCAGCAACAAAAAAGAACAGCAAAAAATGTCGTAAACGAGCCTGTTTATACACAGGAATTATAATGTTAAGAGAGAAAAGAGAAGTTGTGATACTTCTCTTTTTGTTTTATAGAAATACGGGCGTAGAAGGGGGAGGGAAATGGAGTTTCTATCAAAAAAAGATGCCTGGTTATATCCGATTTTTTTCGTTATCATTGGAGCGTGTTTTGCTCCAATATTTGCAGGAAGGGAATATTTTCTTTTGTTTTTCACAATCCCATTATCTATCTTATTGATGTGGAGTTGGTTTTCAACAAAATATATTGTTGGAGAAGAAACAATTACTATTAGATCCGGTTTCGTGAAAAAGCGCATATTGATACGAGATATAAAACAAATTTTAAATACGAAAAATCCAATAGCAGCCCATGCATTGTCATTTGATCGACTTGAAATTGTTTATGGTGCACATCAAACAGAAATTATTTCTCCTAAGGATAAAGAGCAATTTATCAATCTCGTTACAAGTAAAAATCCACACATTGAAATAAAGTAAAAGAGTGGCTTCATAGCCACTCTTTTACTTTGGGTTTGTCATATAAGGTTGTACATGAATGATACATAGGTCCCTGAACTTACCTTCAGCAGTTGTAACAATTACCACTGCTCTACCTGCACTTTTTCCAGTAATCGTTACTGTATCACCTTTTGGATACAGTGTGATAACATCAGCATTCATATTTGTCCAAATAAGTTCGTTATTGGTTGCTTGTACTGGCAAAACAGTGGCGGACAACTCAGTGCTTTGGCCAGTTCTTATTTTTAACTTATTTTTTTCCATATGAACACCGATGACTGAAATAACAGAAGGAGCGATTGAAATTTTAGGTGGATTAGGTTGTATGTTCAAACAAGACGCAGAAGTATTGGTGATAGGTGAAAATTTTCGTGTTTGTTGTTGCTGGAAAGCTGCTAACATGTTGGAGTCCCCTTTCTGTATAAGTGCTGATAGTACTACTATAAAGGAGTAGTGTTACGTTTAATTTAATGAAACATAAAGAAATTGTTAAATTCGAGCAGAAGATTGTCGAACTTTGAGAAAAAAGAAAGCTCTGCTGATACGATAACAGCAGAGCTTTTCCTTTATAAATTATCACTATGTTGTTTTTCGAAATTCTCAAATTGCTCTGTAGTTTCTTTTGAAGGCTGTGTTAGTAAACTAACAATTACGATTACTAGTAAACTAATAGTAAAACCAGGAATCATTTCATATAAGAATTCTTTTAAGAATTTGAATTGCGTCCATATAATAACAGTAGCGGCACCAGAAATCATACCAGCAAGTGCGCCCCACTTCGTCATACGTTTCCAATATAAGCTTAATAAAATAGCAGGTCCGAATGAAGAGCCAAATCCAGCCCAAGCGTATCCAACAAGAGCTAAAATCGTATCATTTTGTTTAAACGCTAATGCACACCCAACTAATGCAATAACAAGAACAGCCATACGGCCGACAAATACAAGCTCTTTATCAGAAGCAGAACGTTTAAAGAAAGTACGATATAAGTCTTCCGTTACAGCACTAGAAGTAACGAGTAACTGAGATGAAATTGTACTCATAATAGCTGCTAAAATAGCTGCTAATAAAAATCCAGTAATAAGTGGGTGGAATAAAATTTTCCCCAGTTCAAGGAAAATTGTCTCTGGATTGGATAGCTTTAATCCTTTGTCTGAGTAGTATGCAATACCGATAAGACCAGTAAACATAGCTCCAACAACAGAGAAAATCATCCAGCTCATACCAATTCGTCGCGCACTTTTAATTTCTTTTACAGAAGAAATTGCCATAAAGCGTACGATAATATGTGGTTGTCCAACATAACCAAGGCCCCATGCGAATAATGAAATAATACCTAATACAGAAGTACCTTTAAAAATGTCTAATAATGTTGGATCAATTGATTTAATTGTGCTAAATGCTGGACCAAGTCCATTTACATTCATAATTGTAACAGTAGGAACAAGAATAAGAGCAATTACCATAATGATTCCTTGCACGAAGTCTGTCCAACTTACTGCTAAGAAACCACCAAATAACGTGTAAGCAACAACAACGCCAGCTACAATGAATAATCCAACGTGGTAGTTCATACCAAATGAATTTTCAAATAATACAGCACCTGAAACGAGTCCTGAAGCTACATAAAAAGTAAAGAAAATCATAATAACAAGTCCAGATACTAAGCGTAGCATATGGGATTTGTCTTGGAAACGGTGTTCCAAAAATTCTGGGATAGTAATAGAGTTGTTTGCAATTTCAGAGTAGGTACGTAAGCGAGGAGCGACATATAGCCAGTTTGCGTATGCGCCTAATGTCAGGCCGATCGCAATCCAACTACTACTTAATCCAACGCTAAACATTGCACCGGGTAACCCCATTAAAAGCCAACCACTCATATCGGATGCTCCAGCACTTAATGCCGTTACTGCGGGGCCTAGTGTACGCCCGCCAAGCATATAATCTGTTAAGTTGGACGTTCGTTTATAGGCGAAATAGCCAATCACTAACATCCCGAGCATGTAAATAGAGATAGAAGTTAAAGTTAACATCTGCGTACTCATGTAGTTCCCCTTCCTTTTGTCATGTCTTTTGATGCGTTATGCATATTTATAATCTATCATGATTATTCTGAAAAATCCATATAGAAATATGAATTTTCAGAAATGTAAGCGTTTTTTGGTATCATTTTACTTTTTTAATATATAATATTCATACAAAAAACCTTATTTTTAATAGAGTATTTATTATATTTACATAAAAAGAGGTTGTTTTGTCAATATAATATTGAAAGGAGAGAAAAATAAAATTTTTTAAAAAGTATTGACTTGTGAAAAAAGTTAAGTCTATAATGAGTGCAACTTAAAAAAATGCGAGCGTTGATGAAGAAGAGTACACATGATGAACATGTCAGAGAGCTGATGGTTGGTGCGAATCAGTATGGAATTGATGTGGAATGGGCTTCGGAGCTTCCAAACCGAAACGAAAGAAGTAGGCTTTGGCGACATGATCTCATCGATACAAGAGACACGTATTGTTTTTGATACGGTAAAGTGCGTTACGTTCGTAACGAATTAAGGTGGCACCACGGGAGTACCCGTCCTTTCTATAGGATGAGTACTCCCTTTTTGTGTATAAAAAATTAAATAAATGAAATCGTTTAAGTAAGAAGAGTACGTATATTGGAGACGTTACAGAGAGCCGGGGATAGGTGGGAGCCCGGTGCGGTGCCATATACGGAATGGGCTTACGAGAGGTATGCTGAACAATTATTTTCAGTAGGCAACCCGGGTTCCGCCGTTACAAGGATAAGGTATATATTTTGTACCTGAATAAAGCGGGATGCTTTTGCATCCAACACGAGGTGGTACCGCGGTATATTTATCGTCCTCTACATATTTTCGATATGTAGAGGACTTTTTTATTTTTCAGGATGAGGTGAAAGGCATGATGACAAAAGAGGAATTTATAAAACAGAAAGAACAAAGAAAAACATTTTTAGTAGTTATTGAAGAAGAAGGAGATAGCATTACGCCAATTTCTTTATATAGACGTATGAAAGGGAAGAAGAAATTTTTATTAGAAAGCTCACAGCTTCATCAAGATAAAGGGCGCTATTCTTACTTAGGTTGTAATCCATATGGTGAAGTGAAAAGTGCTGGTACAGAAGTGGAACGAACGATTTACGGTAGGTCAGAAAAGTTGCAAAGTAACGTACTACAAGTGTTAGAAGAAATAATCGCGTCAGCTCAAGTAGATAGTCCTTTTCCATTTTGCGGGGGAGCAGTTGGATATATTGGCTATGACGTCATTCGGCAATATGAAAACATTGGAGCAGATTTACATGATCCATTGAATATTCCAGAAGTACACCTTTTACTATACCGTGAGTTTATCGTGTATGACCACTTACGCCAAAAGTTGTCGTTTGTATATGTATGCAGGGAAGATGATTCAGCAGATTATGAAGAAGTATACGAAAGGCTGCAAGTATACAAAGAGGAAGTGCTACAGGGAAAAGAGGTGCAAGTAGCTGAAATAAAATCAACATTATCATTCACTTCTTCTATAACAGAAAAAGAATTTTGCATGATGGTAGAAACGGCGAAAGAACACATCGGGGCCGGAGACATATTCCAAGTTGTATTATCTCAGCGTTTGCAAAGCGAATGTATTGGAGATCCATTCGCGTTATATCGAAAACTTCGAATTGCCAATCCATCACCATATATGTTTTATATCGATTTTCAAGATTATGTTGTACTCGGTTCTTCGCCAGAAAGTTTGTTATCGGTAAGGGAGGATAAAGTGATGACGAATCCAATTGCCGGTACGAGACCGAGAGGGAAAACGAAGGAGGAAGATACGGAGATTGAAAAAGAACTGTTAGAAAATGAGAAAGAGCGAGCGGAGCATATGATGCTTGTAGATCTTGGGCGAAACGATATTGGTAGAGTGAGTGAAATTGGCTCAGTTACGATAGATAAATATATGAAAGTAGAAAAATATTCTCATGTTATGCACATTGTATCTGAAGTTTACGGAACATTGCGAAAACGAATGAGCGGATTTGATGCATTGGCGTATTGCTTACCAGCGGGGACGGTATCAGGTGCTCCGAAAATTAGAGCGATGGAAATTATAAATGAGCTAGAGAATGAAAAAAGAAATGTGTACGCCGGTGCAGTTGGATACGTTAGTTTTTCAGGGAATCTTGATATGGCGCTCGCCATTCGAACAATGGTTGTAAAGGATGAAAAAGCATACGTTCAGGCAGGAGCGGGTATCGTTTACGATTCAGATCCAGTAGCTGAATATGAAGAAACATTAAATAAAGCGAGAGCGCTATTGGAGGTAATGAAATGATTGTACTGATCGATAATTATGATTCATTCACATATAACTTGTATCAACTATTAGGCGAATACGAAGAAGAGATTGTTGTCGTAAGAAATGATCAAATAACGATAGAACAATTAGAAGAAATGAAGCCGAAAGGAATTGTGCTTTCACCAGGACCAGGAAAACCAGAGGAGGCTGGTATTTGTATTGAAGTAATTCGTCATTTTTATAAGAACGTTCCCATATTAGGTATTTGCCTTGGTCATCAAGCAATTATATCAGCGTTTGGAGGAGAGATTGTAAGAGCAGAGCGCATTAAACACGGAAAAACATCGCGTGTGAAACATAACGGAACGTCAATCTTTTCATATGTGACGCAGCCGCTAACAGCGATGCGCTATCATTCTCTTGTTGCAGCACAAACGAGCTTGCCACAGTGTTTTGACATATTAGCGACAGCGATGGACGATGGAGAAATAATGGCAGTTCGTCACAATTATTATCCGCTCTTCGGATTACAGTTTCATCCGGAATCAATCGCGACAGAAGAAGGCGGAAAGTTAATACGTGCCTTTTTAGGCGAAGTGAAAGAGGAGGAAAGAGTATGAATAACTATCTTCGTAAATTGGTGGAGGGACAACATTTAACAGAAGAGGAAATGTATAAAGCGGGGCTTCTTTTATTAAATGAAAACATATTGGAAAGTGAAATTGCAGCTTTCCTAGTATTACTGAAAGCGAAAGGTGAAACGGCAGAAGAAATATACGGTCTCGTTCGAGCTCTTCGCGAAAAGGCATTACCGTTTTCGAATCATATACAAGGCGCGATGGACAATTGCGGGACAGGTGGTGACGGTGCCCAAACGTTTAATATTAGCACAACATCAGCATTTGTACTGGCAGGAGCTGACGTAAAGGTTGCAAAACATGGTAATCGTGCTGTTTCTAGTAAAACAGGAAGTGCAGATTTATTAGAAGAACTCGGTGTAAATATTAGTAGTACGCCAAACGAAATTGATTATTTATTAGAGCATGTCGGAATCGCATTTTTATTCGCACCAGCGATGCATCCAGCATTAAAGCGCATTATGAAAATAAGAAAAGAATTAAACGTTCCGACGATCTTTAACTTAATTGGACCGTTAACGAATCCGGTGAATTTAGAAACACAATTTGTCGGCATTTATAAACGAGATATGTTACTACCAGTTGCGCAAGTACTACAGAAACTAGGAAGAAAACAAGCACTTGTCGTAAACGGAAGTGGGTTTTTAGATGAAGCATCATTGCAAGGAGAAAATCATGTTGTCATTTTAAAAGATAATGAAATAGTAGAAACGAGTATTGAACCTGAGAAATATGGATTCTCAATAGTGAGAAACGAAGAGATTAGAGGAGGGAATTCGAAAGAAAATGCAAAGATTACGCTCGGGATATTAAGCGGAGAAAAGAGTGTTTACCGTGATACTGTTTTATTCAATGCAGGGCTTGCTCTTTTCGCAAATGGAAAAGCAAAGACGATTGAAGAAGGAATAACACTCGCAGCACATAGCATTGACTCTGGAAAAGCATTAGCGAAACTAAACTTATTAATTGCAGCAAGTAACGAAAAATTAGAAAGGGTGAATTAAAGTGGGGACGATTTTAGACAAAATTGTAGATCAAAAGAAAAAGGAAGTTGCGGCATTATATGAAACATATACACCAGTAAAAGAAAAAAGAAAAACGCGCTCACTTGTAAAGGCTCTAGAGCAATTTACTGTCATCGCAGAAGTAAAGCGAGCATCACCATCAAAAGGAGATATTAATTTATACGTTGATGTACGAAAACAAGTGAAGACATATGAAGAATGCGGCGCTGGTGCAGTTTCTGTTTTAACAGACGGTCAATTTTTTAAAGGGTCATTTTATGATTTACAAACAGCACGAGAAGAAAGTAACATTCCGCTTTTATGTAAAGATTTCATAATTGATAAGATTCAAATTGATAGAGCGTATGAAGCTGGTGCAGATATTATTTTACTAATCGTAGCGGCGTTAACGAAAGAGAAATTAAAAGAGCTGTATAGCTACGTACGAGAAAAAGGGTTAGAAGCAATTATTGAAATTCATGATGAAGAGGAATTAGAAATTGCAATCGAATTAAATCCGCATGTTATCGGTATTAACAACCGTAATTTAAAAACATTCGAAGTCGATTTAGGCCAAACAGAAAAGCTTGGAAAACGATTAAATGAGGAGAAATTGCTTTGGATTAGTGAGAGCGGTATTCATTCAAAAGAAGACATAATCCGCGTTAAACGAGCTGGGGCAAAAGGTGTACTAGTTGGGGAAGCACTTATGACAGCATCTTCTATTCATACCTTTTTTGAAGATTGTAAGGTGAATATATGAAAGTGAAAATTTGCGGCATCACTGATATGGAAACAGCAAAACGTGCTTGCGAATACGGAGCAGATGCACTCGGATTTGTTTTTGCAGAAAGTAAGCGGAAAATCACTCCAAAGAGAGCGGAAGAAATCATTCAGGAGCTTCCAGTCAACGTGTTAAAAATTGGTGTTTTCGTAAATGAATTAGTAGAAATGATCCAGAAAATTGCAGATGAGTGCGGGTTAACACATGTACAACTACATGGGGATGAAGACAATTATCAAATTAGAAGATTGAATATTCCGTCTATAAAATCACTAGGAGTAACTTCAGAGAGTGATATGAAAAACGCTCAAGGGTATGAAACGGACTATATATTATTTGATAGCCCGAAGGAAAAGTTTCATGGAGGAAATGGAAAGACATTTTCTTGGGGGTTACTTGCGCATATGCCAAAAGAATTAAGAGAGAAAACGATATTAGCTGGTGGATTAAACACTCTTAATATAGAAGAAGCAATTCGAACTGTTCGGCCATATATGGTCGATGTAAGTAGCGGCGTAGAGACAGAAGGAAAGAAAGATGTAGAGAAAATAAAACAATTTATTAAAAAAGCGAAGGAGTGTTCTAAATGAATTACGCATATCCAGATGAAAAAGGTCACTACGGTATATACGGAGGACGATACGTTCCAGAAACGTTAATGCAATCTGTATTAGAACTAGAAGAAGCATATAAAGAAGCGATGGAAGATGAAGCATTTCAAAAGGAATTAAATCATTATTTAAAAACGTATGTCGGAAGAGAAACACCGCTTTATTTCGCTGAGAATATGACGGAGTATTGCGGAGGTGCAAAGATTTATTTAAAACGTGAAGATTTGAACCATACAGGAGCTCATAAAATTAACAATACAATTGGTCAGGCACTTCTTGCGGTGCGAATGGGCAAGAAAAAAGTTGTCGCTGAAACAGGGGCTGGACAACACGGTGTTGCAACAGCTACGGTATGTGCCCTTCTCGGTTTAGAGTGCGTCATCTTTATGGGAGAAGAAGATGTGAGACGTCAAAAATTAAATGTGTTCCGAATGGAATTACTCGGAGCGAAAGTAGAAAGTGTAGCGGCAGGTAGCGGTACATTAAAAGATGCGGTAAACGAGGCGCTTCGTTACTGGGTTTCACACGTGCATGATACGCACTACATTATGGGATCTGTTCTCGGACCACATCCATTCCCGCAAATTGTTCGTGATTTCCAAAGTGTAATTGGAAAAGAAACGAAAAAACAATATGAAGCGTTAGAAGGAAAGTTACCAGAAGCAGTCGTTGCTTGCATTGGTGGTGGGAGTAACGCAATGGGAATGTTTTATCCGTTCGTACACGATGAAGAAGTTGCTCTTTACGGCGTAGAAGCAGCTGGAAAAGGTGTTCATACAGAAAAGCATGCAGCAACTTTAACGAAAGGAAGCGTCGGTGTTTTACACGGATCAATGATGTATCTTCTGCAAAATGAAGAAGGTCAAATTCAAGAAGCGCACTCTATTTCAGCAGGGCTTGATTACCCGGGAGTTGGTCCAGAACATAGCTTGCTAAAAGATATTGGCCGCGTTTCTTATCATTCCATTACTGATGATGAGGCGTTAGAAGCGTTTCAGTTATTAACGAAAAAAGAAGGGATTATTCCGGCTTTAGAAAGCTCGCATGCTGTTGCATACGCATTGAAATTAGCGCCGCAAATGAAGGAAGACGAAGGACTTGTCATTTGTTTATCCGGCCGTGGTGATAAAGATGTAGAGAGTATAAAACGTTATATGGAAGAGGTGTAAAAAATGGGAGTAGAAAGAATTAAAGCAGCATTTGAAAATGGTAAGAAAGCATTTATTCCGTACGTAATGGGCGGAGATGGTGGCCTTGAAATATTAAAAGAAAGAATTCGTTTTCTAGACGAAGCGGGAGCAAGCATCGTTGAAATTGGTATCCCGTTTTCAGATCCAGTCGCAGATGGCCCAACGATTCAAAGAGCAGGGAAACGAGCGCTAGATGGTGGTGTAACATTAAAGGGCATTTTTCAAGCATTAATAGAGGTAAGGAAAGAAGTACAAATTCCGTTTGTACTTATGACATATTTAAATCCAGTACTCGCATTCGGAAAAGAACAATTCATCGAAAATTGTATAGAGGCAGGGGTGGATGGTATTATCGTTCCAGATTTACCGTATGAAGAACAAGACATTATTGCACCGCTTCTCCGAACTGCAAATATCGCTTTAATCCCACTCGTTACCGTTACAAGCCCAATTGAGCGAATTGAGAAAATTACGAGTGAATCAGAAGGATTCGTCTACGCCGTTACAGTAGCGGGCGTAACAGGCGTACGTCAAAATTTTAAAGAAGAGATTCATAGTTACTTAGAAAAAGTAAAATCACATACGCATTTACCGGTAGTGGCAGGGTTCGGTATTTCAACGAAGGAACATGTAGAAGAAATGATTACAATATGTGACGGGGTCGTCGTTGGAAGTAAAATTATTGAACTGTTAGAAAATGAAAAACGAGAAGAAATATGTGAATTCATACAGGCAACAAAACAAAAAGAAGAGGCATAAGTCTCTTCTTTTTGTTTTCCGCAATAAATGTTAAAATATACAGAAAATACATATAATTTAGAGGGTGAGAAAGCATGCTAAGACGTAAACTACTATATCTACTTTTAACTGTACCACTATACGCTTGGCTCATTAGCATGACGAAAATAGAATTGATGGCTTTATTTTTAGGATATGTATTCATCTTTTCCAACTTAAATCGCATTCAAGAGCAATCTATTTTAGAAATATGTATATTTTCGATTAGTATAGAATTATTTAGTATCGTTTCGATTGTATTGTTAAATGAATTATTCCGATGGATCCACTCATTTGAATTAATGAAATTTGGGAATGTTGTATTGCAAGTCATATGTGCTTATATTGTGTTTGTTCTGTTAGACAAAATAGTCGGCCAGCAGACGGTTTTTGAGGATAATAGATAAATTGTTGTGTACTCAAAAAAGGAGCCTATGTTATTAAGATATTTTATTTTGATATGATTTTTAAAACTGAATTTGGATTTTTTATATACATAGGATTTACTATTATAGCTGCAATGCAGATTGACAATAAATTTGTTTTCCATACGTGAAAACAAATTTTGTAAGCAAAAATTCCGTTAATTTTTAAGTGATTGTTTATCATTTAAAATAATTAAATAGATAGTAGCATAAATGTATATGTAATTATTACATTCCAATTAATTACATATTGTTGTTTTGTTTGAAAAAATTACATATAATGGGTTTGTGGCAAAGCTATTATAATTAGGGAGGAATACTATGAAGAAAACTAAAGGTTTGTTTTATGCAAGTCTAGCTTTATCAATTGGTTTTACTAGTTTCATTGCTCCTACTTCTAGCTTAGCTCAAACACAAGATGCTCCAGCGATTAAAAAAACTACTGGGGAATCTAAAATTAAAGATGTTAAGAAATATGATGAAATTACAGATTTAAACGTATTATATGAGAGAGCAAAAATCAATAAACAAGATTTTAAAGACAGTCTAAAAACTTTTACTATATAGAATTAAATATTAAATTGGGAGATTGTTTTTCAACAACTTATATAGGCATAGAAAAAATTGTGATTATAGGAGGAAAACATTGAAAAAATTAATTGCTTTTTTATTAATTTTTATTCCCATTTTAGGAAGCTGCTCAAAAGAATACAGTGTTTTTTCTGGAGAAAGTCAACATTGGGCAGGAAGATATTCAGTAAACATTGATGGGAATGAAGAACATGGGAATTATGATTTTCATTATAAGAATGGTGATAAAGATACAAAATTTGAGAATTTAGAAATTAGTATTAGTAGTAAATTTGAACAGACTTCTAAAAAGGTAGAGATTCATAAGGGGGCAACTATTTTTTTATCCTCTAATTGTCAGGGATGTATGGCAACTGATAAAAAGGAGAGTATAAAAGTTACCATTAAATGGAATGGTAAGAATGAAGAAACGTTCTTGTTGAAATCAAAAAAATAAAATGTTCCAAGTACTATAGAGGGACTGAAAAAGTAATTAATTAAAAAAACAAGAATTTTTATCAAAAGTCTCTTTTTTCTTATAAAATGGGCTTTTTCGGTACCCTTATACTATAACACCTAACTTTTTCATGAATAGCTGTAGTAATAAATTATTCAATTGTGTTTTTATAGGGACGTTGCAACCAACTTACAAACTCTTCTAGTCTCATACGTTTGAGATCTTTCCTAGTTTCTTGTATATATAAGAAATATTACTTTAATGCATAACAGTACGTTTTCTATGTGTTCCTACTGGCCTCTGTATAATCCAAATACTTAATGCATTATTGCAAAAATACCTTCTTTATCTACCCATATGTACCTTTTCCTATATTCTGGTATTAACTCTTGTACACAAATCTTCCTTCCTGAAATTTTTGTACTCGGTCAACTGACCTCAATAACCCTTTTGCTGTGAGTTACTTCTTTGTCTCAAAAACTAATATATGTTCTTTTAACAGGGGATACATAATAAATAATCTCTTTCATTATAATATGTTTAATCACTCGTCTTCTTTTGTGAATCTGTTATAAAAATTTGAAAAATATTTCATCTGTTATATAATAGTTAAAAATTGTATTTTAAACGAAATGAGATGATAACATGGCCATATTGTTGGCACTTATCCCAATTATGATGATTTTCATTTGTTTATTTTTATTTAAACAAACGTCATTAAGGTCCTCGTTAATTTCTTATGCTGTGTCTGTTGGAATCGTTTTACTCTCGCCAATGTTTCAATTAGGGATAAGTGAAACTGTGCACGCAACGATTAAAGGATGGTTAATTTGTTTTATTGTCGGGTACGTTTTATTTTTCGGTATTTTTTTATTTCACCTCATGAACAAAATGGGGTACATCGACCAAGTAGCGCGTTTTTTAGAAGAAGTGACGCAAGATCGTTTATTACAAATGCTTCTTATGTGTTTTGGCATTTGCCCACTAATTGAATCCGTAAGTGGATTCGGAATCGGCTTCATGGTCGCAGCACCTATTTTTCTTTCATTAGGTTATAAACCGTTTCAAGCTGTACTGCTCTCTTTTATCGGCTTACTAGCTAGTTCATGGGGCGCAATGGCAACTGGTACGATTATCGGTTCCCAGCTCATCAATATGCCGCTTACAACACTTGGCACAAATACAGCGCTATTAAGTATCCCGATGTTCGCTTATTTCGTCATTCTTTCTCTACATGTTGTTGGTGGCTGGCAGGCGGTTATTGAAAAGTGGAAAGAAGGATTTGGTTTCTTTTTATTATTCTCTCTCGGAATCTATCTTTCTAATGCATACGTAAGTGTTGAACTAGCAGGTATATTAAGTTCTATCGTTACAATTACATTTGGCTTTCTTATCATTAAATTAAAAGGGAACAATGAACAAAGTCTAATGACAGAACATGCTGCAGCAACGGAGAGAGAAGTATCCATTATAAAAATTATTAGCCCTTATATATTCTTAACAGTTTGTATTTTACTTTCTCGCCTCGTTCCAGCATTACATGATTTGTTCCGGTCATATGCCGTTCTTGATTTAAAATCATACTCTTATAAACTGGAGCTACTATATTCACCAGGATTTTGGCTCGGTATGACTTGCTTATTTACTATTATTTTCTTCCGTATTCCATCTCATATTATGAAACAATCAATCACGCAAACAATAAAACAATGGATTCCCTTTGCGATTACGACGACAATGTTTATCGCCATTTCAGAACTAATGGGTGCATCTGGCATGCATTCATTACTAGCAAAAACAGCTGGTGACACATTTGGAACATTTTTCGTTTTCGTTGCTCCGTTTATCGGTGGAATCGGTGGATTCTTAACAGGTAGTAACGCAGGATCAAATGCGATGTTTATAAAACTACAAATGCAAACTGCGCAAAACGTAGCACTTCCGTGGCAATACGTCACAACGCTTCAAAACACCGCGTCATCAGTAGCGACAATTGCTTGCCCATCACGGATTACATTAGGTGCGTATTTATGTAACATCCCGTATCGTGAAAATGAACTATTAAAGAAGACGACGTTAATGATTTTTGGTGCGGTATTACTTATAGTAGTGGAAGTTATTTTCTGGTATATGTTGAGAAATTAAAAATTCTCCTATATTTAGGAGGATTTTTTGTGTTACTGGATAATGCTTTAAATTATGAAAAGCTTCTAATAAATGAATAGGAGATGAAATGTATGCCCTTAAAAAATTATGGTGTGTTAAAAGGTACCGTTATACAATCTAAGATCGGAAAAGGGAAAACTCCTCATTATCAAGTTCATTTACGAGATGAAGCAGAAGTAGATTACCGCATTGCAATTAACGTGAAATCGCAAAGCTATCCGTCGGAAGTTTTATATTTTGCAAGTAGTGATATTCGGTCAGAGGCAATTCACATTTTACCGACACTACCATTTGGTTTTACAGAAATAAAAAATAATGAACCGAAAGTAGCTTTAGACTACGTACGAGGTAATTTATTTGATTCGAAACAAATGATTCCTTTACCTGCTGAAAAAGCAGGAGTAGACAATGATTTAAATGAAAAAATAGAGCATTATATAAAACGAGCGATAGAAGAAAAAGCAATTATTTACGCGTTTGGTGAAAGATGGGGACCAGAAGAAAATACACCCGATTCTTACTTTCATTTCGAACCAGGAAACGGAATACATGATATTCACATGAATCAAGGAAATGTAGAAAAATGGAAAGGTGATAATGGTATATGGCAAGACGGAGGCATACTCATTCACTTCGAAAAGGAAGAAGAATGGATCGGTATCTTTCTTGCCTTCCAATCACAGTCATGGTGTACCGATGAAGAGGGACATGCTCGTGTTCCGGTTGAGCATTGTGATTATACAAGTAAGAGGTAGTTTGTTACAAATGGAAAGGCCATCGTAAGTTAGATGGCCTTTCCATTTGTAATACAATTATTTACAATTGAGTGTATCTTGATATAATTGAATAGTCAGAAAAAAAGGGAGGGTGAAAATGAAAGGAAGTAAACCGAAAGTTCTAATACTTGGATCATGCCATATGAGCGAGTATGAAGAATTATTGTCGGATAAGAGGCAAGCTGAAATTAGAGAACTTGTTTCTATCGTTCAAAAATTCGAGCCAACAAAAATTGCAGTTGAAAGTATTACAGATAAGCAGAATAAATTAAATGAAGATTTTAAACAGTATAAGTTAGGTGTATACGAATTGGCATTACATGAAATAGATCAAATTGGCTTTAGAATGGCAGCAAACTTAAAGCATAAACAAGTATATGCAATCGATTGGATGGGAGGGAATGATGTTACTGATGTTTGGGATGTACATAAATGGGGGAAAGAAAATCAACCAGATCTATTTGAAGAAATATTTACTTTGGTACCAGAAATAAATTTAGTTGATACTAAAAGTGTTCTAGAGTTTTATCAGGAAATGAATAATCAAGAAGTATTTAATAAGCTGCATAAGTTATATGTAAATATGGCACGTATCGGTGATTTCGGTCATTATGTTGGGATGGAATGGTTAACGTGGTGGTACAAGAGAAATTTAATTATGTATTCGAATATCGTTCGCTTAATTGAATCACCTGAGGAGCGTATTTTATTTATAGTTGGTGTGTCGCATTGTTCGATTGTTGCTAGATTCCTTGAAGAAGGAGAGAATTGTGAGGTCGTATTAGCAGATAAATATCTGTATGAAGAACATGTATTTAAATAAAAGGGTATCCAGTTGTAATTGGATACCCTTTTATTTAAATAGAACGCCCTCCTCTTATTTTATAAAACCCAAAACTAACAAGTGTAGAAATACAAGAGAACAGCAGTGCCACACTAGAAAACGCAATGAGGTACATATTATACTTCATCACTTTTCCAATTAGTTGGTTGCTATCGTACTGAAACAGTCCCGCTATAATATTGAATAAAAATAACACGATAAACATGACGATAACACCGTCTATTGATCCTTTAATGTCTGGTTTACTTAAAGCGATATGTGCAGAAATACAAATGGCGATAAATAAAAATAGCCAAAAGGAAGGATTCAATACATTACTTATTGTAAATAAGCTCTTTAATAATACGAACGTCGACAAGAGCATGTTTTGCACCATTTCTACATTAATAGAAGTAGTAGCGATTGTTTTTTCGAGAGTTGTATTAAATAAGAAATATGAATCTGGTACGAAATAGCGCATTAAAAGGATTAATGCCGTAATACCGGAAATAATAGGTCCTATTCCAATAAAGAAATTCCCGATTCGTTGATATACACTTTTTTGATTGTACTGATGTTGTACGTAGCCTAAAGCGCCTTGGCTTGTATCTGTTGGGAAAAACTGCGTTGCTACAATTTTATGACGAAATAGTACACACATAATGGCATGTCCAAGTTCGTGAATCGGAACACCGATCCAAGCTGTTAAAAGGAAGCCTTTTCTTCCGAAAGCTCTCGACCAATACATGCGCGTGAGAGATTCTAAATAGCCTAATAGAAATCCAATTACAATGATAACGCCAATTAAAGAAAATAATTGGATTACGCTTGTAAGGAGTATTTGAAAAATTGAGTTTACCAATTCCATTTTCAGTCATCCAATCTGTTAAAAACGTTATTCGTTCTGTTTCATAATAGCATTATTTTTCAAGATTGCTAGCACATATATTTCTTTTGAAAGAAGGATTTCAGAATCTGTTTCTTGTAGTCATGTTTTATGTACAAAGTCATATATTGAATTTGTAACACCCTATATGGTATTTGCTTAAGGGGGGGAATGCGAGAATGAAATGTCCGGCGTGTCATACGGAAAATACAGCAGAGGCAAAATTTTGCGGGAATTGTGGACATTCGTTAACAGAGGGTGCAGTAGCGAGTAGTTCACAGGAAGAAGGCGAGCAACAAGTACGCGTAGCACAAGCGAAGGAAACTCGTCCGAATGAAACGGTAGAGAAAGCGAAGCGATTTGCGAGTGGGTATTTTCAGTTTTTTAAACATGCTTTCAAAGCACCGACAGCGATTATGAAAAGTGGCAAGGTTGAAGTACGAAATGGAATTGTAAGTCTTGTTCTTATTTGTTTTTTAGGGGCATGTATTTTTTATAGAATGATGAGTGCTGCAGCAGCTGTTACGAAAACATTTGCACCAGATATACCTACTCCTACATTCTTTTTGGACTCTGTAACGGTCTTTTTATTTTTACTCATTTTAACTTTATTTGTCGGATTTATTATTTTTGTCAGTGGGAAGATGATGAAATCATCTTTTTCGTTTCTTGAAGTATTCGGTATATGGGGAACGATAGCGACTCCGGCAATTGCGATATTAGTTCTTTCTTTTCTGTTTAGCTTTTTATTAATCTTTTTCTTACCAATCTTATTAGGGCTGGCTACAACGTATATGTCAATTAGTATAATTGTCGCTATAGTAAAGCTAGATAACGGCGGATTAGACCTTATTTATACACTTCTTATCGCAAATGTTTTAATCGGAATTGCAACATTCATTGTACTGTGGTCTTACATTAGCACGATCATTCAAACCTTTACACAGGGATTCACTGGCTTCTAAAGAAAAGGTGGTTGAATAGATGGATGTATGTACAAAGTGTGGGACTCAATTTGAAGATTGAATCTTATAATGTTGAACTGAATAAATCAAGAGAATAGAACATATAAAAAAGGTACAGTGCGTAACTGTACCTTTTTTATGGTTATTTATCTGAACCAGGATCCCTTGAGAAAAAGATGTGAAAGAGAAATGTGACTTTACTGGATCCCCCTGATGTACTAGCTTGTATATGTGATAAAGGACCAGACGTTAGGGCTGCCTCGGAATGGGGTGGTACGACTATTTTGAGCGCATGATCTGATTCTGGTGAAGCAATAACAGTAATTGTATCATCAGAGAAGTTTATAATTTTAACAGAACCGACTGGAAAGATGGACTTGCCAACATGTGATGCTGAAGCGAATTGGGTAGCTTTCCAAATATCTTGCGCAAATGTATCATCGTTAGATAACCAAGCACGAGCGCTATATATTGTTGCATTAATGGAAAATTCTTGGTCAAGTGAGACGGCGGGTTTCGGTTCTTTTGGTTCTTGCGGTTCATCTGGAAGCTGGGCGAGAAGGCCGGCGCACATATATTTCACCTACTTTCAATAGTAACTGTTATAGCATATTAAACATGTTGTTTATAAGGCACGACGGTTACCTATTTAGGCATAGGTTTGTGCACTAAATTTGAAGATGAAATTCTCTTTCTTTACAATAGAAGTAGGTGTTATTTCGATAAAATATGGAAAACGTAAAGAGTATGTAAAAAAGAAGGAGTGGTAAAGTGAACTATGTCATTATTGGCGGAGATGCAGCTGGTATGAGTGCAGCGATGCAAATTGTTAGAAACGATGAAAATGCAAATGTTGTGACGTTAGAAAAAGGTGAAATTTATTCGTACGCGCAGTGTGGGTTACCATATGTCATTAGTGGTGCTATCGCTTCAACGGAAAAGTTAATCGCGCGTAATGTAAAGACGTTTCGTGATAAATACGGAATTGATGCGAAAGTACGACATGAAGTAATGAAAGTAGATACGGAAAAGAAAATGGTATACGCAGAGCATACGAAGACGAAAGATGTCTTTGAATTTTCGTATGACCGTTTATTAATTGCGACCGGAGTACGTCCTGTTATGCCAGAATGGGAAGGGCGAGATTTACAAGGCGTTCATCTTTTAAAAACAATCCCAGATGCTGAGCGCATATTAAAAACGCTAGAAACGAATAAAGTTGAAGATGTAACCATTATTGGCGGCGGTGCAATTGGGCTTGAGATGGCAGAAACATTCGTTGAACTTGGTAAAAAAGTAAGAATGATTGAGCGAAATGATCATATTGGTACGATTTATGATGCGGATATGGCGGAGTATATACATAAAGAAGCAGATAAACATCATATTGAAATTTTAACGAATGAAAATGTAAAAGCGTTTAAAGGGAATGAACGAGTAGAAGCAGTTGAAACGGATAAAGGTACGTATAAAGCGGATCTTGTTCTAGTATCTGTCGGAGTGAAGCCGAATACTGATTTTCTTGAAGGAACGAATATACGTACAAATCATAAAGGGGCAATCGAGGTAAATGCATATATGCAAACGAATGTGCAAGACGTATATGCAGCTGGTGATTGTGCGACACATTATCACGTTATAAAAGAAATTCATGATCATATTCCAATTGGAACAACTGCAAATAAACAAGGGCGACTTGCTGGACTGAACATGCTGGATAAACGAAGAGCTTTTAAAGGTACGTTAGGTACAGGTATTATTAAATTTATGGATTTAACGCTTGCAAGAACAGGTTTAAATGAAAAAGAAGCGAAAGGATTAAACATCCCGTATAAAACAGTTAAAGTAGATTCTACAAATATGGCGGGCTATTATCCAAATGCGAAACCACTTTACTTGAAATTACTATACCGTTCTGACACGAAACAATTATTAGGCGGACAAGTAATTGGAGAAGAAGGTGTAGATAAACGGATTGATGTAATCGCAATGGCACTCTTCAATAAAATGAGCATTCACGATTTAGAAGATGTGGACTTAAGTTATGCACCACCATATAACAGCGTTTGGGATCCAATTCAGCAAGCGGCAAGGCGAGCAGAATAGCACTTTTTAAGTGCTATTTTTTTCGTTAAAGGGGAATCATCATTTGTGGCGAATGAAGTGAATTGGAAATAGTTACATATAGGGAAGGGGATCATTAAAAATGTTTGTAACACTGCAAATGGTTCAAGAATCAGAAAAAGAAATATTACGTAATTTGTATGCACTATATCTTCATGACCTCTCTAAGTTCACTCCTAATATAAAGATTGGAGCAAATGGATTTTTTGAATACGAAGATTTACATATGTTCTGGGAAAATGATGGAATCACTCCGTATTTTATTAAAAGTGATAATGAGATTGTAGGATTTTTATTACTACTGGAACGTCCGTTTTTGAAGAAGGAAAACGATTTTGGTATAAATGACATTTTCATATTGAATCAGTACAAGGGAAAAGGAATCGGTAAAAGAGTTATTGAGAGTTTGCTAAAAGAGAAACGAGGACAATATTTCGTTATCGAACTTGTGAAAAATGTACCAGCAGTTTCTTTTTGGAAGAAAGTATATAGGGAGTTAAACATCGAATTTGATGAGAAAATACAGTTAATCGATGAGGAAGAATGTCTCGTTCCAACGTTTGAAATATAATGAAATGGATTCTTTTAGTATATTACTTTGAAATTTAACTTTATTTTGAATATACCGTTCTCCCTTGAAAACATAGTACGTATCGCTTATATTTTCATATAGTATTTATTTTAAAATAAAGCAATGAACGAACCAGGGGGCACAGTATGGCAATTAATATGAAAACAATCGAAGAATGGATTGCTGAATCAAACGCAAGACAGGAAGAAGACTTTGGAAACGTTGTTGAAGAGATGAAAGAAGTATGCATTGGACTTGATAATGCGACATTAATTTATACGAAAAACGTATTTTGTTTCGGTAAGAAAGTAGAAGTATTGTTCTTCTTCCAAGACCATGTCGTGATCGGACAAGAAAAAGACGAATATGTTGAGATTGAAAAATTAAAGTATGATGCCATTACAAATAGTAATTTAAAAACAAATGACAAAAATACAACGTTAGAATTAAAGTTTGCTAACGGACAAACTATCAATTTAGATAGTTTAAATGATAACTACGGTACGAAAAACTGGTTATTTGCGAGACAAATTAAAAGTATTTTTAAGCTAATCTAGTAAAAAAAGCACGCCGTACACCGGCGTGCTTCTAATTACGCAAATCCCCTTTTAACCAATTCCGCGCCCGATAGGCCCCAACAGGAATTTGAATAAGTGACGTTTTATTTCCAGCATCTATCCCGTATAGCTGATCACATGAATTTGTATCAAAACTAAGTAAAGGATGCCCGCCCATCCCCATTGCGGTTGCTGCAAAAACGAGTTTGTGAACAAGTATACCTGCTTCCATTTGATGAATACGGTACCCTCTATAGCCTAATGCATTTGTATAGTAATCTTTCTTTCCGACTACATGTAAGCAAAGTGGTACTTGAAAAAGGTTCACGTTATCCATCGTCATACTAGATTGAAGGGGATAACGAAGGTCCCCATATCGAAGTGGTTGTATGGAATGCGTTTTACTATTATAAGCGTAAGCCCCGTTTTCTATATCTTTTACGTTATAGAAACATCCATATAATGAGACGCGCGCATTTTTATTTACATACTTACCATCAAGGTCGTTGTAATAAGGGAAGGAGAGGCTCGCTTCTTGTAGTAAAGCAGCGAGCTCGGCTACATCCCATTTTGTTAAAATAAAGTCAGCATCAGGGGAATACCGTTTTCGGCAAAGTTGTAAGAAATCATAAGATAAACGCTCTACTTTCGGCAGTTGTATAGCGTGCTCATGATGTTGATAGTGCTCTTCATGAACTAGTGTTTGGAAGTGTGCTGTCGATTCAATTATAGAAGCTTCATTTATTTTTGTTATCATCGGATATTCATCAACATGTTTTGACCGAATGAAATGTTCATGTGTGAGCGGCGGAATTTGCTGTAACAACTCATGGGAAGTAACTGTTTTCTTTTCACGGTAATCATTGTAAAACCAATTCGTTTGTGGTTCTGTACTGAAAGGTACAACAGCATACACGCTTTCTTCGCCTTCTGACAGTCCGAGTAAATGATTGATTGCACGGTCTAAAAACTGAAAATATACGCCATTTGTGTAACCGAACTGTTTGGCACATTCAAGTAATTGTCCGATGAGAACACCACTATCTAATCCTTGAAGTCGATATGAAAAGTTATTGTATTTAAAGTAGTTTTTCCAAAACATAGTGGATACGAATGCAGCACCAAAACAAAAATGTAAGTTACAACGATTGCCGAGTGCTTCTGTAAGGTAAGAATCGAAATTTCCTTCGCGAAGTAAGATAAGTCGGTGATGCGCGGCGTCGTAATGGTAAATGCCGTCTGGATAATCGTCAATCTTTAAATATATATACAATTCATTTGGATATAAAGCGCCGCCGGAAGGGATAGATCTTCGGAATAAAATTCTCTCGCTATTTAGCTGACATAACTGGGTTAAACCAAATGAGCACCAAAGGTAATGACCAATCTCTTTCAAAGTAGGTGTAGTAGAAGAGTTAGGTAAAGATAATGGGATTTCTAAAGAGAGAGGAATGATAGGTACATTTCGATATAGTTTATAAGGAAGCGGTGCATCTGCCCAGTCCACTTCATGATTCGGCATAATTTCGTCTATAGAAAAATGGAGATGATGTAAAAAAGAATCCAGCTGCATAGAATCCCTCCTTTACTATGGAAACGGATGCGGATGTGGATTTAATTGTTCATTCGTTAAAGGCTCAGCGGTATATCCAAGCGTCATCGGTACGGTATACACTCGATCTAGCCCTGTAAGTCGAGTGAGATGGTGACCGAACGTCATCGGTAGCATACCTGGAATAATGACTTTTACACAATGCAATCCGTTTTTTTCTATAAGAGGCACTGTTTGATCTACAACGATTACTTCAAGTCCGGTTTGGCCTAGACGGTTTAAAAGTTGATGAAGATCGGATGTTAAATCGAGATCAAATGATTGTAACCTGTTCATTTCTTGGAACGTTTGCATCGGGGCATCGTCACGTAAAAGAAAATGAAGACGTTCTTCTGCTTCTTTCAATCCATACAGCATACTATGGTCTTCCATTTTATTTACGAGATAAGCGTCTTGTAAGCAGTTTTCGTAGTACTCTCTTTTTTCCTCAAGTTCATCGTCTGTTATAAGTAGCATGCCTGCTATTTCGTGAATGGCACTCTTTAAAGCGCGGATTGGGTCCAAATGAGAGCCTCCAGCACAAACAACGTTCATTCCATTTTCACGCGTATTTTTCGCGATTACCCATAAGCTTGGGATGCCGTGTTCCATCGTTGCGTTAAAAGCATGCAATTCATAACCGGTAATCGTGTACAGCCGCTGAATCATTAATTGTAATTCCGTATCATTTGCTGAACTAAGATCAAGGCGGGGAAGAGGTAATGCAGCATACCAAGTGAGCAAAAAGGCGTCACGCTCTACAACTTCTAAAATACCGTGAAAAATTGCTTCTTCTAGACTACCACCAATGGCACAGCCATTTGATGTTTCATATACGTAAGCATCTCGATGACCGAGGCTATAATAAGCGATTGATTCAGGAACTAAAATTGGACGGTTTTGTGACAATGAATATCCCCATACCCAGTTTTGTTCATAGTCAGGGTCAAACGGTTTAAATGGAAAACCATCACGATTATAGTGTTCATTTGTATGTACACCGAGCGTAAGGGGATTTAGTGCATGATCCTCTAAATCATGAAAACTACCATGCACATTTGTCTTTTTCCCTCGAGGTGACATACCACAATATCGCTCTAAACCTTCTAAAATAGCAGTTGCTTCACTTACTGCAAATGAAAGAGTTCGGCCTGCAACCCCTTCATTTCCAAACATTAATGGCATGTTTATAATAACGTCAGCAAATGGTAATAAAGAATGCTGCATTTTTCCGTTCAACATACCGACTCGGTAATCTAAATAGTCCTTCGTTAAAAATGTGTTTAGTTCATGAATGGAACGACAGCGATATGTTGCATCACTTGTTTTTAAGCTCGGTTGTAATGAAATCGTTGCTGCATCTGCCGTGTCATCAGGCAAATTACTACATACAGGACAGAGCGGATCTGGAAGAAAAGAATGCCGCGTACATTGCAGTGTTTGTAAGTTTAGTAAAATGAGTTCATTTTCTAAAGAAGGATGATTATGAGTTAATATTTTCTCTGTTTCTGCGCAAATCAGATGGCACATTTGCAGAATGCCGTTTTGGGTGGCACGTACATCACGCCTCGTTACGTTTCCTTCTTTTACCGCATATTTTCGCTGTAACTCCCACATTTCTTTTTGATCAAATCCAGCGATAAAGCGTCGTCCATCGGCACAATGAGTACATCCCGCTGCAAGAGGATGAATATAAGGACCGATAACCCCTTCACCAAATGAAGTAAAACCACGTAGCCACGGAATATGATTTGACCGGAAAGTTAGCTCAGCGTCATGATGAATCGTAGAAGGAGAGCCGTCGTGTAATACGAGAGCGAGGTCGATATTTTCAGGGATTTCGTCTGCAATTGTGTGTTGGCGAATGATGGAATATTGTTTGCATAATTGATCATGTACATAGTCTGCAAGAAGGCCATCTCCTATAAGTAATATATTTTGAGTCATAGACCGTCCTCCTTTGCAATTAATACTCCGTACACACCATCTAAGTTTTCTTTCAAAAATGATTCAATTGCTAAATCAAACACGAATGGATAAAAATGATGTTCTTCTAAATGTTGCAAGGCAAGCTGTACAGATTGCGTACTTGGAATTTCTTCTTCTGCTTGTATTTCTAACCTAAAAGAATCCGTGTCATATAAAATAATAGATGATTCAGGCAAAATATTAGTTCTGTAAGGAGTTTCTTCATTTTGAATATGAAGAAGCGATAGTTGTAGTGCGTTTCGTAACGCTAACGTCATATTAATATTAGATGCACCATACCATCGATCATGTATACCGACCCAAACGACTGGAAAGCTGAGAATCTCTTCACCCATTGCGATTTTAGGTGTTTCATGAATGGTAGCGAGGGCACCGTAATAAAATCTACAATGTTTATCATGAATGTCCGTTAAGTCGACCGTCGTAATTTCTTCTAGCATATGTGATTGTCGTTCATACAATTTATTATTTAAATGTTGTTGTAGTGCCCGGTATACACCCTCTGTCATCGTTTCTCCAGCGCCAATACCGATATCGTTATGTTCAGGGATAAGGCGGTGCATAATTTCTGCTACGTATGTTTCGATTCCTACTAAACCAGCTTCTCGGCGCGCTTCGTTATGAGTTAAACCACTGCAAGTTATAAGAGGCAGGAGAGAAGCTGGGCCATCTGATAGAGGTGTAGCTACTTGAATATGGCATTGTGATAACGGTAATTGATGTAAATCTTGTTCATCCCATACATGGAATATACCAGTTTCTTTAGAAGTTAATGAATCGAAAAAACGGAATAAATCAGTTGAGGTATGTTGGTTAGACCGATGCTCAAGTTTTTCAGAAAGGTTTTCTATCGTATCAATTGTAAAACTTTCATCAGTGGCGATAGGATGTTTTATAAAAGGATGCCATGTTCCTTCAAGTGTTTCATAATTTAATAAAAAGAATTGTGGATTCTTTTCTCGATGTGAATCATCAGCAACATGTTTAAATAATTCAAAAACGATTATATTTGCTAGCATTGCGGATGTAATAGGAGAGAAGGTGGCTGATGAATTTTCATTTTGTAAAGTCGTTTCATGTAGCCGATGCCATGCGGATTCCCAGCATTCTTCACGATTAGCCATTACGACAGGACCAGCTATACCAAGTGTTGATAAACAAACGGCTGGTATGAAGTTCTTTCCTATTTCCTTGCAAATCGCATGAACTGCTCTTAGTCCTTCGATATCTCCATTTTGCGAAACGTATAAAATCCAGTCGAAAGGCTCGAACACTTCATGCAGGGGACGATCATTTGTTGTATCTATTTCTTGAACAAGTACAGCATCATCTACTTCATGCGCAAGTTCTACTAGCTCGTGAATACGGTCGTAATTCGTTTCTTCATAATCTGTCACAAGGTAATGAAAGGTAGGTAATCCGGATTCTAATAAAGAAGAAACTAAGGAAGTAAGCATATCTCCAGAGCCGATTATAAGTACATTTGCATTGCGGTACGTTTCGAATTTTAAAGCGCCTGAATGAGAATCTGCTTCTAGAAATTCAATTTGCGAAGCATATCTATCAAGTAATGCACTGTTTAATTCATGAGGTGCATCTTGACTTACATCACGGACAAACCCATTTGTATATAAAATCTCCCCAATTTCAAATACACGATTTTGATAGGGGAGAGGGAGACCATCCGTTATTTCTGCTAAAGAATGATTACCGTTAAACATTGGCATTAATTTTTCAATCCAGTTATAAATTCCGTCACCGTCCATACGAAATGAACTGGCGTTATTTCGAAAATAGACACCCCCGTTTGAGTCGGGGAGGAAGAAAGTATCTTTATTTGCTTTTAGTTTTGCATGTGCTGGAAGGTTACTCATTTTAATCCTCCTTACTTTTTAGGCATACATTATTACCTTATGTCATGCGATTTGTCCCGTATGAATGCAATAAAAAAAGCTGTAGAATGATATATTCTACAGCCTGTAATAGATTATGAATCCATCAACCTTCTAATAATAATGATTTTGGATCTTCAAGCATATCTTTAACAGCAACAAGGAAGCTAACTGCTTCTTTACCATCAACAATACGGTGGTCGTAAGATAAAGCGATGTACATCATTGGGCGGTTTTCCATACGTTCGTTATCGATTGCAACTGGACGTACTTGGATTTTGTGCATTCCTAAAATACCAACTTGTGGGCTGTTTAGGATCGGTGTTGACATTAGAGAACCGAACACACCACCGTTTGTAATTGTAAATGTACCACCTTGTAGTTCTTTTAATGAAAGTTTGTTATCACGTGCTTTTTTACCTAATTCACGAATTTCGCTTTCGATTTCAGCGAAGTTTAATTGGTTCGCATCGCGTACAACTGGAACAACTAATCCATCTGGAGCTGCTACTGCAATACCGATATCATAGAATTTTTTAATGATAAGCTCGTCGCCTTGAATTTCAGCATTTAATAATGGGAATTGTTTTAATGCTGCAACAACTGCTTTTGTGAAGAATGACATGAAACCAAGACGTACATCATGTTTTTTCTCGAAAGCATCTTTACGCTCTTTACGTAATTCCATGATTGCAGTCATATCAACTTCGTTAAATGTTGTTAACATTGCAGATGTTTGTTGAACTTCTACAAGACGTTTTGCAATTGTTTGACGGCGGCGGGACATTTTCACGCGCTCAACTGGTTTTTCGAATTCAGTTTTTGCAACTGGAGCAGGAGCTGGACTTTTTGGAGCAGCTGGTGCTTCTTTTGGTGCTGCAGCATGAGCTTGTACATCGTGTGGTCTCACACGTCCAAGTGGATCTGTGCTACGTACGTCGTTTAAGTCGATTCCTAATTCACGAGCCATTTTTCTAGCAGCTGGTGATGCGATAGGACGGTTTGTATTTGGTAAACCTTGTAGAGTTGCAGTTTGTTCAGCACTTGGTGCCACAGCTTTTGGTGCTTCAGCAGTTTCTTGTTTCGGTTGCTCAGCCGGTGCAGGTGTACTTACTGCAACTGGTGCTCCGTTTGCGTCTAAAATTGCGATAGTTGCGCCAACTTCAACTGTATCCCCAGGTTCGCCTAGTAACTTCGATACAATACCTGAATCTTCTGCAATGATTTCTACATTGACTTTATCAGTTTCAAGCTCAACAACGCTGCCACCTTTCTCAACTTTGTCGCCTACGTTGATAAGCCATTGTGAGATAGTTCCTTCAGTAATAGATTCTGCAAGCTCAGGTACTTTAATTTCGATCATTTTAAATGTCCTCCCCTTATTTGCCTAACGGTGTGTTTTTTCTTCTTTTGTCTTCGGTAATCTCCATTTGTTAGCCTGACCTTGGGCAGAATATCTGCCCAAGGAACAAGCTAGAAATCTTCATTGTTACTTTTTAGTTGCTGAAAACTTCAATTTCTAGTTTATCTTGACGGAAGTTATACTTCACATCTAAAGCGTGTGAAACAATTAGTTCTTGCTCAGCTTTGTGAGCGAATGGATCGCCGCCAGATGGGCTAGAGCGATCTGGGCGTCCAATATAACCTGTTTTCACTTTATCTCCAGCTAGTTCGAACAGAATTGGAGCCATGTAATGCCATGCGCCCATATTACGAGGCTCTTCTTGAACCCAAATAATTTCTTCTAAGTTTTTAAAGCGTTTAATAATAGATTGAACTTTCTCAGCAGGGAATGGGTACAACTGTTCAATACGAACGATATGAATTTCATCTAAGTTGTACTCATGCTTACCAGACTCGATTTCTGCTGCTAAGTCAATCGCCATTTTACCTGTACTTAAAACAAGACGTTTTACTTTGTTTGGTTTCATGCCAAGGTTTTCTTGTTCTAAAGCAGGTTGGAAACGTCCTTCGCTTAACTGACTAGCAGTTGAAAGCGTAAGTGGGTGACGTAATAAACTTTTCGGCGTCATCAATACTAATGGTCGAACAGCTTCTGTTCCTAAGATAGATGCTTGACGACGCAGGATATGGAAATATTGTGCCGCGCTCGTTAAGTTTGCAACTGTCCAGTTGTTCTCAGCAGCTAACTGTAAGAATCGCTCTGGACGTGCACTAGAGTGCTCTGGCCCTTGACCTTCATAACCGTGTGGTAATAGAAGAACTAAACCAGATTTTTGACCCCATTTTGCTCTTCCAGCTGAAACATATTGATCAAATAATGCTTGCGCAGTATTTGAGAAGTCACCATATTGCGCTTCCCACATAACAAGCGTTTCTGGAGCGAATACGTTATAACCATACTCGTAACCAACAACAGCAGCTTCTGATAACGGACTGTTATGAACAGAGAATGAAGCGTTAATGTTTGGTAAGCGATGTAATGGTGAATATGTTTCATTTGTATCCGTATCGTGTAATACGATGTGACGATGCGCGAATGTACCACGCTGTGAATCTTGACCAGTTAAACGAATTGGTGTACCTTCTTGTAAAATAGAAGCGAATGCTAATGATTCAGCAAGTGCCCATTCAATTTTACCGTTCTCTTCAAGAGCGTCTTTACGGCGCTCAAGAATTTTCTTCACTTTCGGATATACGTTAAAGCCTTCTGGCCAAGATAGCAGACCTTCATTAATTGCACGAAGTGAATCAAGCTCAACACCAGTATCAATTGACTGAATGCCCTTTGCAACAACATCTGGCACTTTAACGTGAATTGTTGCATCGCTCGTATCAGCTGGCGGTACTTGTGCATAGTCAGATTTTAATTGCTCTTGCGTAAACTGTGTAATTGTTTCAATTTCATCTGCATTTAGAACACCAGCAGCTTGTAATTGATCTGCATAAATTGCTCTTACAGTTGGGTGATTTTTAATCTTTTTGTACACTTGTGGTTGTGTAACTGCTGGATCATCCATTTCGTTATGACCGTAGCGACGGTAACCAATTAAATCGATTAAGAAATCTTTTTTGAACAACATGCGATATTGAATCGCAAGATTAGCAGCAGCAAGACAAGCTTCCGGATCATCAGCGTTCACGTGAACAATCGGAATATCGAAACCTTTTGCAAGGTCACTTGAATATTTCGTAGAACGAGAATCATAGCTATCAGTCGTAAAACCGACTGCATTGTTTGCGATAACATGAATTGTTCCGCCTGTTTGATATGCATTCAATCTGCTTAAGTTGAGTGTCTCAGATACAATACCTTGACCAGGGAATGCAGCATCACCGTGAACTAAAATTACGAATGATTTTGAAGTATCTTGTTCTGGAAGACCAGATTTTTTACGGTTTTCTTGAGCCGCACGTGCGAAACCTTCTACAACCGGATTCACGAACTCAAGGTGACTTGGGTTATTTGCTAATGTAACGCGAGTACTAACTTCTTCGTTACTAACGACTTGTTCTCTACCTAAATGGTATTTTACGTCGCCAGTCCAACCAGAGTTTGCTACTGCGCCTTCTATTTTTGCATGTTTGAACTCAGCAAACATGTGACTATATGGTTTTTCTAATACGTGTGCAAGTACGCTTAGGCGACCGCGGTGAGCCATACCAATCATGACATCTTCTACGCCGTTTTTAGCACCTTCTAGCACAATTTCATCTAGAACGGGTACAAGCATATCAACGCCCTCGATAGAGAAACGCTTTTGCCCAACGAATGTTTTATGCAAGAATTGCTCGAAACCTTCAACAGCTGTTAAACGTTTTAAAAGAGCAGTTCGTTTTTGATTTGATAGTGGTTGACGCAATGAATTTGATTCCACCATTTGATGCAACCACGCGCGTTCTTCACTATCTTGTATATGAGAAAATTCATAAGCTAAAGTTTGTGTATACACTTCTTTTAATCTATGAATTACATCAAGTGCAGTGTGAATACCTTCTGGTGCATCTTGCCATACTGTTTTTGCTGGAATCGCTTTCAAATCAGCGTCGCTCAGTTCGTTCATTGCTTTCTCAAGAAGAGATTGTCCATTTGCAGCATCTTCCATCGGATTGATGTGAGCCAACGTATGCCCGAAAGAACGAATCTGTTCAACAAGTTGAACGACTTTAAGAATTTTTTCAATGTTACCTGTGTTTTGAGGAGAAAAATGTGTTGCTGTGTTGTCCCCTGTTACGACATCATCTTGAAACGAAGGAGCTCCAAAAATTTCAAAAAGCTCTTGTAATTCCGGATCAACAGAACCTGCTCCAGTTACGTAAAGATCATACTGTTCAATAACATAACCAAGGTTCGGACCGTGGAACTTGGCCCAAGGGTTTGTCGTTGTATTCTTCCTCGTCATTTGTTTAAACCTCCCAATGCATATAATCCTTTTTCCATACAAAAAGGTGCATTTTGCTCTTTTCAATAATTGATGAACCAATAATCAATGTAAATGTTTTTCTTTACTCTTATGTTATTACAATAATTTACATAATACCAAACACTATTACTTATCTGTTTTGTAAAAAAACATTCACAATAACTTATCACCCAAGTTAATCTTTCATGTTATAAAGTAATTTTGCAGAAAAATAGGGTGGATATATTTGGTATACCTATACGAATAACTAAAATTGTTGCATGTAAATATAAGTATAATAGTTAGAATGTTTCGATAAAAATAAGTTCGAATTATGTATATTGAAATAATAAGCGCTTTCATTGATATTATACAACAATATAACGGAATATAGTATAAAAAATAAAAAATTATGAATTTATCGTAAACTTTATTTAGATAGTGTTAAATATCGAAAGGAAAGTGAAGGATTTCTACAAAAAAAGTTGCTAAACATAAAAAATGCTTCATAAACAGTTAGTTTCTATAAATATGCCGAAAAACACCGTAAAACCAATAACACATTTTGCGGAATAAAGGGATAAATGAAATATTTTAAAAGGATAAAACAAATATGGAGATATTAAATTTTAAAAGAAGAGAGGTGGAGATATAGTAACGGTTAGTTCCATTGTTCCATGTTTCGCTTTAAAATAGACGTGCCGAAATTGAAAAAGTTTCTTCTATATAAATAGAGTGAAACAAACTAAAATACATGTAAAGGAAACTTGACGTAAAGGTTACTTTACATATATACTCAGTGTAAGGAAGGAGGGAGAAATTTCCTTGGAAAATAAAATGGTCGAATACCGAAAAAAATTTGGACTATCTCAAGAAAAATTGGCTGAGAAACTAGGCGTTTCCAGACAAACCATCATTTCAATTGAAAAGGGAAAATACGATCCATCACTTCCGTTAGCATTTGAAATAGCAAAAACATTTCAGACAACGATAGAACATGTATTTATTTATGAAGGAAAAGAAGGGGAGGAGTAAAGATGAACTATTCACAAAAGTACTTCATTATCATGGGAATTATCTTTTTATTTATGAGTGGATTTATGATACTAACAGGTATAATGACGCATTCTGCACCGCCAGAAGCAACTTATCCATTGCTTGGGATGATGATTATGAGTTTCTGCCTAAGTTACTTACACCCGCAATTTAAAGAAAAAGACGAGCGAATGAAGCTCATTCGTTATAAAGGAATGTTCGTGACCTTTTTTGCATTAACAGCATATTATCTTCTTTTCTCTATCGGCTTAAACTTAAAAATACTTACACTATCTGCTACTGAACTATTGAACATACTAATGGCACTTACGATGAGTACAGTTTTCATCTCATTTGTTGTTTTATCGAAAAGATATTAAGATGGAAGAGAGAAAGGAAGATTAACATATGCAAATGATGTATGCTTTTGGCATTGGGCTTGTATTATTTTTAGCCGTATTCTTATTTATTCGTAAAGACGTGCAAGGTGGGACGTTAACGAAAAGAGGCTTTTATAAAATGATCGGCTGTTTAGTTGTTATGTTTATAGCGATTATCATCATGATCGTTTTAATAAATCGGTCACTATAGAATGTAAAAATGTAACCTTACTTGAGTAAGGTTTTTCTTTTAAGTTGAAAATCCGAAAATTCCCACTAAATCCTTTTACCACATATGATGGATAGGGAGAATAGTATATGAATAAAAAAACTATCTTCTTTTTATTAACATGTCTACTACTTATAGCTAGTATTACTTATATAATATGTAACAAACGAGAACCAGTGCCACCTATGTTAGTATGGGAGGGGCAAGAATACTATGTAACGAATGAACCTGCTGAAGCTGAAAAAGTTGGACAAAGGCTCGGAGAAGTAACAAAGAAAATTGAAGCAAGTAAAAAAACTATTAAAAATAGTGAATCCAACATATTAAACGAAAAAACAGAAGTATTTACAATGATAGAAGAAGAAAAAAATCCTCACTCACCTTTAATCATAAAGGAGCCTCATAGTGACGAATATAGGGTATTAAGACCGATGTTAAAGGTACTATAAAGTGAAAAGGAGATTCGTATGCAGACAGTAACTTCATATCCATGGTCGTTAAGAAAAATGTTTGTTTTTTTCCTTTGCTTCATCCTTCCGCCAATCGGTGCAATTTATATTTTGATGAATCGAGAAGCGCTACAAAAGAGAGACTTTATTTTATACGTATTATTTGCTGCTATTAATCTATCGCTTTGGGTGTCACTTATGATTTTTGATCGGAGTATATGGATGGTAGCGGGGCATTATGTGCTTGGAGCAATTGTAATTGTTGTTTCAAATATGAATAAGAGATAAGCCAGCAATCTTAAAGTTGCTGGTTTTTATTTTGCTATTTATAATGAAGAAACCGAAAAAAGAATGAAATCAACTATCGTCAAAAACTTAGTGGATAAAGGTGCAGCAATGGCAACCCGCAAAGTTACATTGAACTTAAAGAAAGACAAAGATGGCGACTATAAAATTGTTGCAGATGATAACTTGAAAGAAGTATTGTTTGCCAATGCGAAATCTTTGGAGAAGATGTTTGGTGGGAAGTAATTGACAGATAAAAAAGAGAAACCCTATCACGTAGAAAGTTGATAGGGTTTCTCTTTTTTTATGACCCCGGAGAGGCTCGAACTCACGACCTCCACCCTGTCAAGGTGGCGCTCTCCCTGCTGAGCTACGGGATCTTCAAAAATACTTATGTAATAGCATCTTTAATCATTATGTTAAAACAATTATATGTAATTAACTGAAATTTTGCAATATTTTTATAGTAATCTTTTGAACAGGAAGAATTTGGAGTCAATTTAGTAGTGTATTAAGGAATATATAGGTAGAGAATGTAATGAAAAGTGGGTTAAAATAGAGCGGTTATATTATTTTTTTTGATACCAATCTAAAGGACCTTCATCACTCAAATCAACAAGAAAAGGAAATACGAAGTGTAAAGGTAGGCTTATAAGTTCTGGCATAGCGTTTATTGTTCTCTTTGATAGGTATTGCCTTCCGAAACAATACGTACAATCTTTTTCAAATGTCATGAGTATCGACCATACATCTTTTACTTTCCACTTCGTTTTACAATACGTACAACGTGCCATTGAGTTCCTCCTCATTTAAGGTATTTTCTAATATATTCTACTTTATTGTACGAAAGTCATTTGAATTTGATGTGGTAAAATGCAAGTTGTTTTGTTTTTTGTAAAAAGACAATAAAGTGATTACATTTCAACACGTAAAACAAGCCTAACCTCGTTCTACATTTAGGGAGGGGGTAGGCTTGTTTTAATTCCGATCAAAGTCTCTTTGTATCAGGCTGTTTACACATTGCCCAAATAACTTCGCGTTAAGTTTGGGAGAACAATTTTTCCATTCTTACTGTATTTTTCGAATAACTTTGATAGGTGAAGAACAAAGCTTTTATACTCTTCGTCATTTTCTTTCGGAGCATAGGATGCTAATAAATTTCTTCCTAAAAAACCTTCATAGTCAAAAAGTAAATCATTTTGATATTCTTTAAATTCATACTTTCCATCTTTAAAAAAGCTGTTAAAAATTTCTGGTGTTTCCTCAATTCCACCGCTAAATCCTTTAAAGTTTGGGCAGGTCTTCTGGCAAATTTTTGCATTCTCTTTAATAATCGGACTAGTTACATCTCTACTATTCCAAACAAGAGCAACATTTGCTTTTTGTTTCAAAATTCGTTTGCATTCGATTTTGAAAGCTTCTTTATCAAACCAATGAAATGCCTGAGCAACAGTTACTAAATCTACACTATTTTCTTTTAAAGTGGTATGTTCGGCAGTTGCTTTTATGGATTGAAAACGAGGATATCGTTTTAACGATTGTTCTGCCATGTTTCTCATGTCATTATTTGGCTCAACTCCAATAACATGTAAACCACTTTCAAGTAGCTGCCGGCTAAATATCCCCGTACCTGAACCAATATCGGCCACAATCTGATTCTCATTTAGTTCGTTAGCTGAAAGCAAATACTCAATATATTCATTAGGATAACTAGGTCGATATTTCGCATATATGTCGGCCTTGTCAGTAAAATTTTCTGTTGTTTTCACTGTACTACCTTCTTTCCCGCGATATTATGTATAGAAATAGGAACCAAATAGTAATTTCTGCATCAGTCTCTAAGTCTACAATGTAAAAGTCCAGCTAAATGGAGCTGCCTTAGTTCCCTTATTCAAATTATACTATTTTATATGATATCTTCCAAAAGACCATGAGTTCTTATTCATCTAAATGGTCTAATTGTTGAATAATATGACCATTTGTATATCGTACGAGGTTTATGTAGGATAAGAGATTTCTATGCTTAATGTCTAAACTGGCCAATATATCCTTTTTACAATTTACTTAAAATCATGTATAACAGAGATACAAGATTATTTTATAAATATTCAAAAGCAAAGGGAGAATTATCGTAATGGTAAGGAAGACGTTCAAGATGCGCGTATCTAAAAATAGAACGATTTCAATTAATGGCTCAATTCTTGATGTGGATGTTACACATGATGAGTTTTTGCAAGAGTTTGTTGAGTGGGTTGATTCTAAAGGTTGGTCGTTTATGGGGATGACAGATGAGATTACACCTGAGGAAGCTAGTCAAAAATTAATAGATTCATTAATTGATGAGAAGGATAAGAAAGAATAATTCTTTCTTATTTTTTATTGTATATTTATGTCATTCATCGTAAAAGTATGATATAGTAAAAAACAGTGAATATTCTTCCAATTTAATACAAATTACATATAGATTGGTAGATTCAATTTTTAAACTGTGAGAGTATAGGGAAAAGGGAGAGTCATATGGTAAAATTTAAGAAAATTTTGGCTTTTATTACCGTTATTTGTTTATTTTTTTTGACACCTATGACGTTACGTGCTGAGACGAATGTTGGAGTGAATCCAGAACAAGTGGCACCACCACCTAAGGAAGGGCCAAATGTTTTTAGTCAGTTTGCAACTACGATCGATGCGAAAACTGGAGATATTTTGTACGATAAAAACGCACATCATCGGGCGTTTCCGGCTAGTATGACGAAAGTGTTAACGGCGATTTTACTTATGGAGCATACGAAGCCAGAGGATCAATTTACGTTTTCACAAGTAGCATTAGATCAAGAGAAGAGTAATTATCAAATTGAGTTTCAACCTGGTGAGACGATTAATAGAAATACTGCACTTATGATTTTAATGGTGCTAAGTGCGAATGATGTGTCATATGCAATTGCAGAGCGTATTGGCGGAAGTGTTGAGAATTTCGCTAATATGATGAATGAGAGAGCGAAGCAATTAGGGGCTACCGATAGTCATTTTGTAACACCAAATGGATTGCATGATCCGAACCATTATACTACGCCATATGATATGGCTATGATTACGAGAGGTGTGCAAAAGTACCCTGAGATTTTGCAAGCGATGAATACGAAAAGGACGACAGTTACGACATCTAGGCAGACGGTGTCTATTTTTAATAAATCTACTTATTTTGAAAATCCATTTAGTATTGGCGGTAAGACAGGTTTTACAAATGAAGCGCGCAATACGCTCGTTCTATTAAATGAGAAGGATGGAAATCGTATTATAAATGTAGTAATGGCTTCTCAAAGACCTGAAATTTATGAAGATTTAAAGCAGATGGCGGACTATTCTTTTGGTCAATTTGTGAAGCAAACGGTACTAGATAAACATAGTTGGCATCAAAAGACAACGTATTTAAATAAAGACATTGATAGCGAACTTGAGCAAAGTGCAGAACTTATGCTTAAGAAAGATGAAGGAAAAAACGTAAGGACAATTTTCCGTGCGGCTTCATTAGATAAAGATTCTTTATATCATAAAGGAATTCATCGTGGTGAGGTAGTTGGGGCAGTTGATATCACAAAGAATAATCAAACAATTGCGACGGTTAATGTTCTTTCTAAAGAAGATGTTACTTTTGCAATGCCTAAAAAAGATACGATTGAGCCTGAAGTAAACGAATCAAACGTGAAAATAATAAGCATTGGGATAGGTGCTGCCATATTATTTGGAGTCATTTTATTTGTAGTGCTACGCCGAAATACAAAAGGAATGAAAGCAGAAGAAAAATAAATTACTAGTTAAAAGGCTGTGAAGAGACTTTGTCACAGTCTTTTTTATATATCGAAAATAACTAATAATTGTAAATTTTCTTATTGCATTTCCGATATGTTCGTTATATTATTTAGTTGTGTTCTTGTTAAAGAACGTAAGTGAATATTGCATACTTCAAATAATATAAAACAACGGAGAGGGAGAGATACGATGAAATTAATTTGGAAGGTGATTAGCAACGTTATCTCATTTGTTTTATTTGCATTGATGATTTGCTTAGCTTTTGTAGTTATTTCTTCAAAAGCGAGCGGCGGAGATCCAACAGTGATGGGATATCAATTTAAATCAGTGTTATCAGGATCGATGGAACCGACATTTTTAACAGGATCAATCATTGCGATAGAGCCGACGAAAGATGGTTCTAAATATAAAAAAGGTGATGTTATTACCTTTAAAGAGAAAGATGAAAAAATTATCACTCACCGTATTATCGGTGTGAAAGATACAAATGGAAAAGTAATGTATGAAACAAAAGGGGATAACAACAACGGTGCTGATTTAGAACCAGTACTTGCGGAGAATGTAATTGGAAAATATGCGGATATTACAGTTCCTTATGCAGGCTATGCATTAAATTATGCGAATTCAAAAGCTGGAGCTGCTTTACTTCTTATTATTCCAGGAGTCTTTTTGCTAGGATATTCCGCTATTACTATTTTTAGTGCGATTCGTAGCATAGACGGAGAAAAGAAAGAGAAAAAAGTAGAACAATCCGTCTAGTTCATTTGGTTATACTTTCCGTTTAGGAAGTTGACAAATATATAAATCAAGGGGATATGGACATGACTTTAAAGAAAAAATTAGGGATGGGTATCGCATCAGCAGTATTAGGAGCGGCATTAGTTGGCGGAGGAACATTTGCATACTTTAGCGATAAAGAAGTGTCAAATAATACATTTGCGTCTGGTACGCTTGATTTAGCATTAAATCCATCAACAGTTGTTAATGTATCGAATTTAAAGCCTGGTGATACAGTTGAAAAAGAATTTAAATTAGAAAATAAAGGGACACTAGATATTAAAAAAGTACTACTAAAAACAGATTACAATGTAGAAGATGTGAAGAAAGATAATAAAGATGATTTTGGTAAACATATTAAAGTAACATTCTTAAAAAATGTAGACAAGCATGAAACAATCGTAAAAGAAACAACGCTAGATAAATTGAAGGGTGACACACTTACTGCGGTAAATAACGATTTAGCTGCTTGGTTCTGGGATGAAAAAGGTATTTCAGCAGGTAAATCTGATAAATTCAAAGTGAAATTTGAATTCGTTGATAATAAAAAAGATCAAAATGAATTCCAAGGCGATAAGTTACAATTAACTTGGACGTTTGATGCACAGCAAGGCGATGGTGAAACAAAATAATAAGGACAACAAAAAGAGACTATCGAAAGTGATAGTCTCTTTTTCTGCTAAAAGTGAAATGTAAAAAGAAACATAATTTGTATATCATTTTATAATTCACTTTATTATAATAAAGATATAGTTCTTGATAAAGAACAAGTTGTTCGATAGGAGAGATTAAAATGCTGAAGCAACCGCGTAAATTCAAAAAGATGCTTATATTGCCATGTTTGTGTTCTATTACTTTTTATTTAGGCTCTCAAATGATGACTTATACAGAAGCAGCTTTCGTTCATGAAACGAAAGTAGCGGCTACTATTTCTACAGCAAGTATTTTTCCAAAAACAGTTGATCAATTAATAGAACAAGCTAAGCAGCATAAGGAAGTTATTTTGCATGAGTATAAAGAGATGAAATCAAAATTAAATGTTAGATCCACTCAGGAGATAGAACAGGCGCTTGTTATATGGAAGCAAGGACGCGAGAAGATAGCTGCTGAGAGAGAATCGTTACAAAAAGTATATAAATCAATAGAAGAACCGTATAATCAAGTACAAGAAGAGTTAAAAGGACATACAACTGAATCGAATAAGCAAGTATTCTCGTATGTGAATGCTGGCTTCCATATAGTAAAAGAAAACTGTGAGTATATTGATAAAGAAGTTAATTTACAAGTGATTGATAAACAAATTCAAGATTTTGAGAAGTTACTAGTAGATGAAACAGCAAAACAAGTGAGTGAGGCTGAGAAGCAAAAAGAACTAGAAGAGAAGAAACAAGAGGAAGCGAAAAAGCTAGAAGAGAAGAAACAAGAGGAAGCGAAAAAGCTAGAAGAGAAGAAACAAGAGGAAGCGAGAAAGCTAGAAGAGAAGAAACAAGAGGAAGCGAGAAAGCTAGAAGAGAAGAAACAAGAAGAAGCAAAAAAACTAGAAGAGAAGAAACAAGAGGAAGCGAAAAAGCTAGAAGAGAAGAAACAAGAGGAAGCGAAAAAGCTAGAAGAGAAGAAGAAACAAGAGGAAGCAAAAAATCAAGAAGAGAGTAAGAAACAAGAATAGCAAGTAAAATACAGCGACATATAGAGAGAATAGCGGTTATAAAGCCGAGTAGGTGAGAGAATATTGCGACTCACCTATTCGGCGTGTCTTCTTTATTTTAACAATCTACGTCAAAAAACAGATATGAGAAAATTAATTGGCAATATGATGTGAAGATTAATAATTAGTATAGATAGGGAATATTAATTAAAGTTTTTCTTTATTTCTCATTTTTTTCGGAAATTTCTAAATAATATTGAGAAATAAAAATAACTGAAAATATTAATAAATATGTGTTGTATTTATATAATAATGTTCGTTATAATGAACGTAAGGTTTTTAAAAAAGAACACATATTAGCTAAGCTAATATAGTTTTAGTTACATCTCTTATTTTAAATAAGAGATAGCAATAAAAATATAAAAAACAGCTAGGGGGAATTGATTGTGAGTCTGAAAAAGAAATTAGGTATGGGAGTTGCATCAGCAGCATTGGGGTTATCTTTAATTGGTGGAGGAACGTTTGCATACTTTAGCGATAAAGAAGTATCGAACAATACATTTGCAGCTGGGACGTTAGATCTTACATTAGACCCTAAAACGCTTGTAGATATTAAAGATTTAAAACCAGGGGATTCTGTTAAGAAAGAATTCTTATTAAAGAACAGTGGTACGATAGCAATTAAAGATGTTCAATTAGCAACAAAGTATACTGTGACAGATGCAAAAGGTGACAATGCTGGTGTAGACTTTGGTGAGCATATTAAGGTGAAATTCATTTGGAATTGGGATAAACAAAGTGAGCCTGTATATGAAACAACATTAGCTAAGTTACAAAACGAAAAGCCAGATGTTTTAGCTAAAGCAATCTTTGCTCCTGAGTGGGGAGAAAACGGTGGCTTAGATGCTGGTACAGAGGACTATTTATGGGTACAATTTGAATTCACAGATAATCAAGAAGATCAAAATAAATTCCAAGGTGATTCATTAAACTTAGAATGGACATTCAACGCTCATCAAGCAGATGGCGAAGAAAGATAATAAATAAAAAAAGCGGGTATCCCCCGCTTTTTTTTTATAAAGAAAAAAGAAGTGCCGATTGTAAGCACTTCTTTCTATTTATTATTTTTGATCTTGCTTCCATTTTGTAAATTCAAGAAATTCACGAAATTGTTCTTTGGAGACACCTGAGCTCATTGCATCTTTAACGAGTTGTGTCCATTCGGAGTCTAAGTGATTTTCCTTTGTTGTTTCATCATGAAGTAAAGTATCAACTGGAATTTGTAGAACTGCTGCAATTTTTTCAAGAAATTGAATGGAAGGGTTTTTTTGTAAATTTCGTTCTATAGAACTAATGTAAGATTTAGCAACACCGGCTTTTTCGGCAAGTTCAGTTAATGAAATACCTTTTTGTAAACGCAGGCGTTTTATACGTTCTCCAATCATATTTGCGCACCTTTCTATCAATATGTCGTCGTCTTATGATGTCATTATTATAACATAAACTTCGCTAAAAAGAACAAACCTATTGAGCCTGAGTGGCCGGCTTCATACGTTGGAAAAAACGTTCGATATCTTGCAAGGCGATACCGGCGTCTAGAGCTTCAAGTATTAAATCAATCCATTCTTGATCCAATGCGTCAGTCTTATCTTTGTACAAATGTAATTCCTCCCTAATTATCGGTCATAACTGCTGCTACAGAATACGTGATAATACAATCAGATTTTGTATTTTTATGTAGTGAATTATCAAATATTTTGTAGATAAAACAAAGATAAAATCCCCATTAAATTCCCTCTATGGCGATTATAAAGTTTCTGACAAATATTTTCAATATTTTCAGAAAACATTGTTGAATTGTGATATATTCGTATGCTAACTATGGAATTTTTACAAATATATTAAAAACATTACATAATATGACTAAATATTGAAAAAATATTGAATTTTTAATAAAATTCAATTTGTAATACATATTATTTATTAGGGGAGGAAATAAGGGATGAACAAGAAACCGTTCAAAGTTTTATCATCAATCGCTTTGACAGCCGTATTAGGTCTTTCATTCGGAGCGGGTGGCCAGTCTGCATATGCTGAAACGCCTGTTAATAAGACAGCTACGAGCCCAGTTGATGATCATTTAATTCCGGAAGAACGTTTAGCAGATGCGCTAAAAAAACGTGGGGTAATTGATTCGAAGGCTTCAGAGACAGAAACAAAGAAAGCTGTCGAAAAATACGTAGAGAACAAAAAGGGTGAAAACCCTGGGAAAGAAGTATCAAATGGGGACCCACTTACGAAAGAAGCATCTGACTTTTTAAAGAAAGTGAAAGATGCAAAAGCAGATACGAAAGAAAAGTTAGATAAACCTGCGACAGGAACACCTGCAGCGACAGGGCCAGTTAAGGGTGGTCTAAATGGTAAAGTACCAACATCTCCAGCAAAGCAAAAAGCGTACAACGGTGATGTTCGTAAAGATAAAGTACTCGTTCTACTTGTAGAGTACGCTGACTTTAAACATAACAATATCGATAAAGAACCTGGTTATATGTATTCGGAAGACTTTAACAAAGAACATTATGAAAAAATGTTATTCGGTAATGAGCCATTCACATTAGATGATGGAAGTAAAATTGAAACATTTAAACAATATTATGAAGAGCAATCTGGCGGTAGTTATACAGTAGACGGAACGGTTACAAAATGGTTAACAGTTCCTGGTAAAGCTGCTGATTACGGTGCGGATGCTGCAAGCGGCGGTCATGATAATAAAGGACCAAAAGGACCACGTGATTTAGTAAAAGATGCATTAAAAGCAGCTGTAGATAGCGGTATTGATTTATCAGAGTTCGACCAATTCGATCAATACGATGTAAATGGCGATGGAAATCAAAATCAACCGGACGGTTTAATCGATCACTTAATGATTATTCATGCAGGTGTTGGACAAGAAGCAGGCGGTGGTAAATTAGGTGACGATGCAATTTGGTCACATCGCTGGACTGTTGGACCGAAACCATTCCCAATCGAAGGCACACAAGCGAAAGTTCCGTATTGGGGAGGAAAGATGGCAGCATTTGACTACACAATTGAGCCAGAAGATGGCGCAGTTGGTGTATTCGCACATGAATATGGTCATGATTTAGGTCTTCCAGATGAGTATGATACACAATATAGCGGTCAAGGTGAGCCGATTGAATCTTGGTCTATTATGAGTGGTGGTAGCTGGGCTGGTAAAATTGCAGGAACAACGCCAACAAGTTTCTCACCGCAAAATAAAGAGTTTTTCCAAAAAACAATCGGTGGTAACTGGGCAAATATCGTAGAAGTAGATTACGAGAAATTAAATAAAGGTATCGGTTTAGCAACATATTTAGACCAAAGTGTTACGAAATCTAACCGTCCAGGTATGATTCGTGTAAACTTACCTGATAAAGATGTAAAAACAATTGCCCCAGCATTTGGTAAACAGTATTACTACAGCACAAAAGGTGACGATCTTCATACGAAGATGGAAACACCACTGTTCGATTTAACGAATGCAACGAATGCAAAATTTGATTTCAAATCATTATATGAAATTGAAGCAGAGTATGACTTCCTTGAAGTACATGCTGTAACAGAAGATGGTAAACAAACGTTAATTGAAAGACTTGGTGAGAAAGCTAATAGTGGAAATGCAGATTCGACAAATGGAAAATGGATTGACAAATCATATGACTTAAGCCAATTCAAAGGTAAGAAAGTAAAATTAACATTTGATTACATTACTGATGGTGGTTTAGCATTAAATGGATTTGCTCTTGATAATGCTTCATTAACAGTAGATGGTAAAGTAGTATTCTCTGATGATGCAGAAGGGACACCACAATTAAAATTAGACGGCTTCGTTGTATCTAACGGAACTGAGAAGAAAAAACATAACTATTATGTAGAGTGGAGAAACTATGCTGGTGCAGATAACGCATTGAAATTTGCACGCGGTCCAGTATTTAACACTGGTATGGTTGTATGGTATGCGGATTCAGCTTACACAGATAACTGGGTTGGCGTACACCCAGGACACGGTTTCCTTGGCGTAGTGGATTCTCATCCAGAAGCAATTGTAGGAACTTTAAATGGTAAACCGACAGTTAAGAGTAGTACACGATTCCAAATTGCTGATGCGGCGTTCTCATTCGACAAAACACCAGCTTGGAAAGTTGTATCTCCAACGCGTGGAACATTTACGTATGATGGCTTAGCGGGTGTACCGAAGTTTGATGATTCAAAAACGTATATTAATCAACAGATTCCAGATGCAGGGCGTATTTTACCGAATCTTGGCCTGAAGTTTGAAGTAGTAGGACAAGCTGATGATAATTCTGCAGGTGCTGTTCGTTTATATCGTTAATACAGTAAAACTACCGAGAGATTTGCTTTCGGTAGTTTTTTTTGTGAGCAATGAATTTTATATAAAAGAAGAAATTATATATAATGTAACTTTATGAATAGAAATTTATTATATATGAAGTCTATATAAATAATGAAAGAATTGGATAAAAATAGTGGGAGAAGGTGAATGAATGAGTGTTTCTTCTATTGTAAATAAACAAAAAGCATATTTTTATAATGGCCATACGAGAAGTATAGAAGTGAGAAAGAATAATTTGAAGAAGCTTTATGAAGGCATTCAGCGTTTTGAAGAAGAAATATTTCAGGCGTTGAAATTAGATTTAAATAAGTCAGTTCATGAGTCGTTTACAACGGAAGTGGGATATGTATTAAAAGAAATTTCCTTTCAATTGAAGCATATTTCATCGTGGAGTAAACCGAAGCGTGTTCGAACAGCGCTGACTCATTTTGGATCAAAGGGGAAAGTAGTACCTGAACCGTACGGTGTGACACTTATTATTGCACCGTGGAACTATCCGTTTCAATTAGCAATTGCGCCACTTGTAGGAGCTCTAGCAGCTGGAAATACAATCGTTTTAAAACCGTCGGAGTTAACGCCAAACGTTTCCAAAGTGATTACAAGGATGTTAGAGGATTTATTCCAAGAAGAGCTTGTAGCGGTAGTAGAAGGCGGCGTTGAAGAGAGTACAGCTTTGCTGAAGGAACCATTTGATTATATTTTCTTCACAGGTAGTGTGGGCGTGGGGAAAGTTGTCATGGAAGCAGCAGCAAAACAGTTGACGCCGCTTACGTTAGAACTTGGCGGGAAAAGTCCATGTATTGTACATAAAGATGCGAAAATAGATGTAACGGCAAGAAGGATTGTGTGGGGAAAGTTTTTAAATGCAGGGCAAACGTGTGTAGCACCTGATTATATGTATGTGCATGCTTCCGTGAAAGAACAGTTAATTGAAGCGTTGCGACATGAAATTGCGGAGCAGTATGGGAAAGAGCCACTGCACAATGATAATTATGTACGAATTGTGAGTGAGCGTCATTTTGAACGTTTATGTACGTTTTTGAAAGATGGGAAAACTGTAATTGGTGGGAACTATAAAAAAGAGACTTTACATATAGAACCAACAGTGTTAACTAATGTTACATGGAAAAGTTCCGTTATGGAAGATGAAATTTTTGGTCCGATTTTACCAATCATAGAGTATGACAATATAGAAGATGTAATTGGCACAATCCAGCAACATCCGAAGCCGTTAGCGTTATATGTATTTTCTGAAGATAAAGAGGTACAAAAGAAAGTAACGAGTAATATTTCGTATGGCGGAGGCTGTATTAATGATGTCGTCTATCATCTTGCAACACCATATTTACCTTTTGGTGGCGTCGGAAGTAGTGGATTAGGGAGTTATCATGGGGAAGAAAGTTTTCGGACTTTTTCACATTATAAAAGCATTTTAGCCCAATCTACGGCATTCGATATGAAAATTCGCTACTCTTCTACAAAAAGTGCTTTAAAATTCATACGAAAGTTGTTAAAATGATGATGGTGTTTATCAGTAGGCGTAGCCGTATGATAAAAGCCCCTTCGCAATGGAAGGGGTTTTTCTGTTCGACATTATGTATCAGGCGAAAATGAATCAAACATACTACATAAAGAATAGAAGTGAACGCTTGCTAAATAACCATTTTTGTTTGGATCGAAACAAAAAATAGTCTATAGAACATAAATATTTATTCATGAATATAAAAATTTAAATTTGAGGTAGATAGGACGGGAAAATGAAAAAGATTATTAAAGTTGAAGCAGTAGAAAAACATTTTGGAAATCAAGTGATTATCCCACCGCTTTCTTTAGATATTAAAGAAGGGGAATTTTTAACTATTTTAGGACCGAGTGGTTGCGGGAAAACGACGTTACTTCGTATGATCGCAGGGTTTGAAACTCCAACTAAAGGGAATCTTTTATTAGATGATGAAAAGATTAACGATTTGCCACCATATAAGCGTCATATGAACCTAGTGTTCCAACATTATGCGCTATTCCCACATATGAATGTGGAGAAAAATATTTGTTTCGGTATGAAAATGCAGAAAGTACCGGCAGCAGAGCAGAAAGAGCGTGCTGAAGAGGCAATGCGTTTAACGCAGTTACTTGAGTTCCGTAATCGTAAACCTGCAAAGCTTTCTGGTGGACAGCAGCAGCGTGTAGCAATTGCGAGAGCGATTGTAAATAACCCGCGTGTATTATTACTAGACGAGCCACTTGGAGCATTAGACTTTAAGTTAAGAAAAGACTTGCAACGTGAATTGAAAAACTTACAACGTAATTTAGGAATTACGTTCATATACGTAACGCACGACCAAGAAGAAGCGATGAGCATGAGTGATCGTATCGTTGTTATGAATAAAGGCCATATTGAACAAATCGGAACGCCGAAAGAAATTTATAATAAGCCGAAAACGTTGTTCGTTGCGACATTTATCGGTGAAAATAATATTGTGAAAAACGGGGAAGGCTATGTAGCAATTCGCCCTGAAAATGTAAAAGTGCGTTCGGTTGAAGAGCAGATTTTAAAAGAATACCACCTTGGACATATTGAAGACATTGAGTTTGTTGGAAATATGGAAAAGCTTTATGTACGTGATGAGAAAACATCAGAATTACTAATGGCATATCAAACTGCTGAAGAAGCAGCGCAGTGGAGCATTGGAGATAATGTATACGTAGGCTGGGAGCAAGAGGACGAGGTGACCTTAAATTGAAAAAAGGGAAATTACTCGCACTACCTACAGTCGCGTGGCTGTTAATCTTCTTCCTAATTCCCCTTCTGTTTGTATTGGCATTTGCCTTCATGCAGCGCGGAGCATATGGGACAGTGGAAATGCAATTTACATTAGAGAACATAGCACGTGTATTTGACCCATTATATATGGGGACGTTATGGGAAACAGTGAAAATTGCGGTTATTACGACAGTAATATGTTTACTAATTGGTTATCCATTTGCGTATACAATTACAATTGTTGATCGTAAATATCGTTCGATTCTTTTATTATTGGCAACGATCCCGTTTTGGATTAACTTCCTTGTTCGTTCATACGCATGGATTGTTATTTTACGTTCACAAGGTCTTGTAAACACATTGTTATTGAAGCTAGGCGTTATTAGTGAACCGTTAAATTTACTATACAATACACCTTCTGTAATACTTGGGATGGTATATTCTTTATTACCATTTATGATTTTACCGGTGTATGCAGCGATTGAGCAGCTTGATAAGCGTAAGCTAGAAGCAGCTTATGATTTAGGGGCAACACCAGTAAAGGCATTTTGGAATGTTACAGTACCAATGACGATGTCAGGGATTGCTACCGGTTCTATTTTAGTGTTTGTTTCTTCTATCGGAATGTTTGTTGTATCAGACGTTATGGGTGGATCGAAAGTAGCATTAATCGGAAACGTAATTCAAAATCAATTCTTAGGAGCGCGTGATTGGCCGTTTGGATCTGCGTTATCTATGATTGTTGTTCTATTCTCTGTTCTGTTAATTTACTTATATTATCGTGCAACGAAAGTATATAAATATGATGGGAACGGAGGGGAATAGGCAAAAATGAAGAAGTTTTTAGTTTCTTATTCTTGGTTAATTTTATTGTTCTTGTATTTTCCAATGATGGTTTTAATGGTATATTCCTTCAATGATTCTCGCATTAATGCGGAATGGGAAGGGTTCACATTCCATTGGTATACAGATTTATTTCAAAAACAAGATGTTATTGATGCATTTGTAAATAGTATGACGATTGCGATCGTAACGACGATTGTAACGACTGTTCTTGGTGTGATTTTCGCAATTGCATTACATCGTTATAAATATCGTTATGAAGGGGCCATTAACGGTCTTGTGTATTTACCAATTTTAATTCCTGATATTTTAATGGGATTATCTTTACTTATTTTATTTAGTCAATTAGGTATGGAGCTTGGTAAAACAACAATTATTATTGCACACATTACTTTTAGCATTTCATTTGTTGTCGTTATTTTAGCAGCACGTCTTTCTGGTATGGGACGTGATTTAGAAGAGGCTGCGAATGATTTAGGAGCAACGCCGTGGCAAACATTTCGTTTTGTAACGTTCCCAGCGATTGCACCTGGAGTTATTTCGGCTGCATTATTAACATTCACATTATCAATTGATGATTTTGTAATTAGTTTCTTCGTATCAGGACCAGGATCAACAACATTGCCATTATACATTTACAGTATGGTTAAGCGCGGAGTATCACCAGAAATTAATGCACTTTCTACAATTTTAATTGTGGCTATCGTAGGATTAATGGTTCTATCTGAAATCTTCCGTAACAAAGGTGCAGATGGTGAAGAAAACTCTGGAGGACACCTTCCTTTATAATACGAACGATATAGAAAGTACGAGGAGGTAATAAAACCGATGAAATTAATGAAAAGATTAGCCGGCGCAGCAATTAGCTTTAGCCTTGTTGCTGGTGCACTTGCTGGTTGTGGTGAAAAAAAAGAAGAGTTAAACATTTATAGCTGGGCTGACAATTTTGATGAGCAAGTGCTAAGAGATTTTGAAAAGAAATATAACGTGAAAATTAACTATGATAAGTATGCAAGTAATGAAGAAATGTTTGCGAAATTACAAGCAGGTGGCGCGAAGTATGATTTAATTCAGCCGTCGGATTATATGGTTAAAACGATGGCGAAAATGGATTTATTAGCGCCGTTAGATAAAAAGAATATCCCAAATATCGAAAACATGATTTCTAATTTTAAAACACCTGCGTTTGATCCAGAGAATAAATATTCTTTAGTATATACTTGGGGCGTAACAGGTATTGCATACAATAAAAAGTATGTGAAGGAAGCACCTACAAGCTGGGCTGACTTATGGAATGAGAAATATAAAGGGCATGTAACTTTATTAAATGATTCTCGTGAAGTGTTAGGAATGGGTCTTAAGAAGCATGGATTCTCAAACAGCACGAAAGACGATGCACAGTTAAAGACAGCAGCAACTGATTTACAGAAGCTACTTCCAAACTTATTAGCATTTGATACAGATAATATTAAACAAAAATTCATTACAGAAGATGCTTGGATCGGAACAGTTTGGTCTGGGGATGCAGCATTTATCGCAAAAGATAATAAAGATGTAGAGTACGTTGTACCAAAAGAAGGCGGCACAATTTGGGCTGATACGTTAGCAATTCCAAAAGGTGCGAAAAACAAAGAGCTTGCAGAGAAGTTTATGAACTACTTATTAGATGAAAAAGTAAGTGTGAAAAACTACGAGTCAATTGGATACAGTAATCCAAATGAAAAAGCTCATCCTCTTCATAGTAAAGAATATCGTGAAAACCACATGATCTTCTTAACGAAAGAAGAATTAGATCGTACAGAATGGCTTGTTGATGTAGACGATAAGCTAAAAGACTACGACCGTTACTGGACAGAGTTAAAAACAAAAGGTAAATAAGTGAGAAAATGCGGTTTCTAAAGTAGAAATCGCATTTTTTCATAGTAGGAGGAAATCGTTTGAAGAAGAAGTTGCATCAATATGAGGTAATGTGTATCGGTTTATTATTTGCTGTATTTGGCATTGTTGCTTGGAGAGTACATGCTGGTGGCGTTACAGTGATGGATACATATGTCCGAGGATTAGTAAAAGGAGTACAAACAGAAGAGTCGTTTGCATTTTTCTCACATTATACAAAATTAGGGTCTGCCATTGGAATCGTAACTACGCTCATTATAAGTTTACTTGTTTTTTGGAGAAAACGTTATTTTGCTGCGATGATTGTATATCCTATGGGCATTTTAGTAACACATCTTGTGAATAAAGGAATAAAAGAAATTGTGAAAAGAGATCGTCCTTCGTTAAACGAAGCGTTGGATGCACTTGGGTATAGCTTCCCTAGTGGTCATGCGATGTTATCTATTATGACATTCGGGTTTCTTGCTTATATCATTGCAGCAAATTTGAAGAGTGTGACCGGAAAATATGTGATAACGCTTTTCATGGGAATAGTAATCGTATCGATTGGATTAAGTAGAGTCATTTTAAATGTACATTATCCAACTGATATTTTAGCAGGCTACTGCGTAGGTGGTATTTTATTAATTATGGCGATTTATTACCATCGTTTACTTACTGAGAGGTTTGCTCTTAATAAAGAGAGATAGAAAAACGTCTAGAAAAACTATTATTATAGTTTTTCTAGACGTTTTTTGTTTGTATGAAGATGTGATACATTATAAGTAACAATTGAATGATGTAAAGTAGGTGAAAATGTGTGAAAACAAATGTACATAAAGTAGATAAGTGGGGGAAGTTAGGAGCTTTTTTGTATCAGTTTCGTTATACAGTAATTGTAGCATTATTATTGCTTGCGATGGCACTCGGTATTTTCGCTCCAAAGTTACCGGGAGTATTAGGTGGTGACGGTTTCCAAACAGAAGGAGACTATCAAAAAACGAAAGAAATTTTAGATAAAGATTTTAAGAGGTCTCAAGATACGCTCCTACTCGTTTTTGAAAAAAATAAAGGTGTTTCACATGAGGAATTTAAAAAGCAGTTAGAGGAAATTGTAAAGAATGTTCAAGAGAAAGAGACATATGAATCTTTCCATCATCCAGTGCAAAATAAAGAAATGTTACAAGATGATATCGGCTATGCGACAATTTTATTTTCCGGGAAAACAAATAAAGAACGAATGGAAAAGACATTACAATTTGCTGATAAAATTGAAAAGGAAAGTAATACTGCATTAAAAGTAACACCTACAGGGTTTCCGAAAATTAATAAAGAGATTAATGAAAGAACGCAAAATGATTTAAAAGTGGCAGAGATGATTGGGTTACCAATTGCATTTCTCGTATTACTATTTTCATTCGGTAGCCTTTTGGCATCTATTTTACCAATTGTAAATGGGGCACTTAGTGTTATTAGTACGATGGGCATATTATATTTTATAGGTAGCGATAAGGAACTATCTATCTTTGTGCTAAATGTTGCACCGATGATCGGACTTGCGTTATCTATTGATTTTGCGCTATTATTTGTAAATCGTTTTCGAGAGGAAGTTGCAAAGCGAACGGTAAAAGAAGCAATAGCAATTACATATCAGACAGCAGGGCGGGCAATCGTATTTTCAGGATTATGTGTATTCGTTGGCCTATCCGGTTTGTTTTTCTTTAAAATCGATTATATTCAGTCTGTCGCAATTAGTGGAATGATTGTTGTGATTATGAGTATTGTATTCTCGCTCACACTCCTTCCAGCGCTATTATCCTTAATTGGTAAACGAATATTAAAAAAGAATCAAGTAGCACATACGCCGGCAAAGGCGTGGCGTACATTTGCACAATTTGTAATGAAACATCCAATTGCGATGATTATTGTTGTTACAACATTTATTGTGATTTGTTTATTACCATTACGTACAGCTAATTTACAGTTCCCTGACGTAGAAGCTTTACCTAAACAAAGTGATACAAGAATTGCATATGAGAAGTACGAAGAGGCATTTAATAAAACTGCAAAAACACATGCTGATGCTACGTTAGTGGTAGAGACGAAAAAAGATATGAGAGAAAAAGAAAGTTTACAAAAGGTAGAAGAAGTCATTCAAAAGTTAAAAGATGATAAGAAAGTATATGAAGTAAGAAGTTTATACGACAGTTTAAATGGAATGAAATCAGATCAAGTTGCTGGGATGTTACAGTCGCCAGAAGCTGCTAAAATAGCTCCGGTATTTGAAGCGTATACGAAAGGAAATAAGACAACAATCGAAGTCTTTTTACATACAAAACCACGTACAGAAATTGGGAAACAGTGGGTTCGTGATTTTAAACAAAATTATAAAGAAACGAATGTTACGTATTATCTAGGCGGAATGACGACGTTCCAACAAGAGTTAGAAGATGAAATTAAAGATAAAGTTGCAATTGGTATGTCTGTTATATTTGGATCGACTTTTGTTATATTATTATTTGCATTTCGATCTATACTCATTCCAATTAAGGCGATTATTATGAATATACTTAGTTTAAGCGCAACAATTGGAATTGTTGTTTGGTTATTCGAAGGTGGTCATTTTGGTTTAGAAGCAAGTCCAGTTCTATTTGTTTTACCAATCTTCATTTTCGGCCTCGTCTTTGGGCTTAGCATGGATTATGAAGTCTTTCTTATTTCACGTATCCATGAATTATATGAAGAAACAGGAGATAACGATCAGGCGACGTTAGAAGGACTTGTTTCAACAAGTAGAATTATTACATCAGCTGCATTAATTATGATCGTTGTAACGGGCGCATTCGCCTTTACTGATATTTTACCAGTAAGACAAATGGGGCTTGGTGTTGCATTAGCAATATTCCTTGATGCAACAATTATTCGTCTTATGCTTGTACCAAGTTTAATGAAATTGTTTGGAGACTGGAATTGGTGGTTACCATTTCGAAAGAAAAGAGAAAAATCATTATAAAAAATACTCATCTATAAGATGAGTATTTTTTTATGAATAGCAGGACCTACATTTTGCAAATAGTATGTGATAAGAACATTACATATAAGTAGGTGAAGGCAATGTTTCGTTATTTTAAGTTTAAGCTAAATGATACAGTACAGTTTGCAGAAAATGATGGGCATTTGTATCGCATTGTCGGTTATCGGTTAGAAAAAGGGTTTTATCCAAAAGATGAATGGACTCATATCATTTATGAATTGCTTAGAGATTTTGATGGGTATACGATGGATGCGGAAGAAGAGGAACTTGTAAAGGTCATTCAAGTAGAGGATGAGTATTACAAAATACAAGAAGTATCGGGCTATCGTTATCCGGTAAAAATGAAGCAAAAACAACAAGTGATGAAAACAGAAAAGATGGATGACTTATTAGATACGTATAACGATTATAAGAGATTGGCGGATTTCTTTAAAGATTTATCGTATGAACAAAAAGCGGAAGAAGTGTTGCAGGAAATGAGAAGGCGTAGAGCGTGAAGGGCAGTCTATTATAAGACTGTCCTCTATTTTTGACGGTGCATCAAAGTGTATTTTCCGTTACAATGAGAGAATCAATAGAAATAAGGTGATACAGTATGGAAACGAAGAAGAAGGGCGAATGGTGCGAAATTACTGTGCCAGCGAAATGGAATGGTATAAGCATCGAGTCGCTATTAAAAATAGAATGGGAAATACCGAAAAAGTTGTTACATCAGCTTCGTATGGAAAAAGGTGTTACTGTTAACGGAGAACAGAGAAGATGGAATGAGCTTTTAAAAGAGGACGAAAAGTTACAAGTTCATATGTTTATGGAGGAAGAATACGGTGTAGAGCCTGAATATGGTGAATTACATGTAGTATATGAAGACGATCATGTACTCATTGTCAATAAGCCTGAGAAGATGGATACGCACCCTGCTGAAAAAGGTGGGATGGGAACTCTTGCAAATCTTGTTGCATTTCATTTTCAAATGCAAGGTTTAGAGACGAAGGTTCGTCATATTCATCGGTTAGATAAAGATACGACAGGTGGTGTCGTGTTTGCCAAACATAGAATTGCTGGTGCAATTATGGATCGTTTATTAATGGAACGAAAAATTAAAAGAACATATGCAGCTCTTGTAGAAGGCAAAGTGAAAAAGAAGCAAGGAACGATTGACGCGGCTATCGGAAGAGATCGCCATCATGCGACGAGACGACGTGTTTCTCCAAAGGGAGATCAAGCAATTACATATTATAAAGTAGAGAAGTATTTTAGAAAACAAAATGTTACGCTTGTAACGTTACAATTAGAAACTGGTAGAACCCATCAAATTCGTGTTCATATGAGCTATAATGGTAATCCGTTAGTTGGGGATGTTTTATATGGTGGAGGAACGAAATATATGTCTAGGCAAGCGTTACATGCGATGAAGATAAACTTTTTACATCCAATTACGAAAGAAGAGATTGAAGTGGATGTACCATTTCCTACAAAATTAAATGACAAAATGAAAGAATTTCAAAGAGTAAATGCGTAAAGTGTAAGTTTAAATTTGAGAAAAGTAGATTTTTGCAGGAATTTCTCTAAAAGAAGCGAAGCCGTTAAGAGAAAAGAGAGGTGAGAATCACTTGATCAAATATAAATATATACTAGGAATATTTTTCGCTTGTCTTTTAGTTACTCTATGTCTCTATCCATATTTACCAGAGCATTTGGCGGTACATTGGGATGGAAATGGTCGGCCAAACGAGTTTATGAGTAAACAAGTTGTTATAGCACTTATTCCTTGTCTTATTATTTTCTTACATGGATTGATGTATATTATTTCACATAATATATATAAGTTTAATGAAGACGAGCATGTCATTATAAGTGGATTTCTAAAGACGATTACTTTATTTATGTTGTTTATCCATATGCTCATTCTTTTTATTAATTTTGGAAGCATGATATCCTTTCAAACAGGACTAACAATTGGGATTAGTATGTTTCTCTTTATGCTTAGTAAGGCGTTTAAAAAAGTTCAGAGTACGGAAAAAGACTCAATCAAATTAAAAAAAATCCGTTTAGTGAGTAGACGGATTTTTCAAGTGATGGCATGTAGTATATTGTTTTCATTGTTTTTGAACTTGAAATGGGGATTTTATGTGTTACTTAGCGTAATAAGTGGTGGTTCTATTTTGTTTATGTTCTACGCTTTATACTCATACATAATAGAAAGTTATGAAACGTAAAAAAGAGTCTTCTCATTATGAGAAGACTCTTTTAATCTATTTACTTCGTAATAAATTGTTGTGTCCAGTAGTTGCCGCTCTCTACATAGCCAACACCGATGTGAGTGAAGCCATTATTTAAGATGTTTGCACGGTGTCCAGCACTGTTCATCCAAGCTTGTACTACTTCTTCAGGTGTACGTTGGCCTTGGGCGATGTTTTCACCTGCAGATGTATAAGAAATACCAAATTTCTTCATCATGTCAAACGGAGACCCGTATGTAGGGCTGTTATGATCAAAGTAGTTATTTTTTTGCATATCTTCAGATTTAATGCGTGCTACTTTGCTTAATTCAGTGTCGATTTTTAAAGCTGGTAAACCTTGTTTTGCACGCTCAGCGTTTGTTAATTCAACAACACGTTGTTCGAACTCGCTTAAAGATTTTGCTTCTTCAGCAGGCTTTTGCTCAGCTGGTTTTTGTTCAGCCGGTTTTTGCGTATTATTGTTTTCAGCAGGCTTTTGAGCTTCTGGTTTTTGAACTTCTTCAGCAGGCTTTTGCTCGGCAGGTTTTTGCTCAGAAGGCTTTTGAGTTTCTGGCTTAGCTGTCGGTTGCTCAGTTACAACATTTTCAGTAGGTTGTTGACCAGGAATAATGCAATTTGGTTGGAAGTTTCCTTGTTGCCATTGTGCTAATGACTCAACGCCCATAGATTGTAAGAATGCTTGTAATTCTTGTTGGCTCATTTGCTTCATCATCACTTTTGAATGCTGAATATTTTGAACCTTTATGTTAGATGGTTGTACTGTTGCAGCTTGTGCATCTAGAGAAGATACTCCTAAAGTAAGAGCCGTTGCAGCAGCTACAGATAATAAAACACGCTTTTTCATGATGTGTGTCCCCCTATATAAAGTTTTAATTTGTTTTCACACGATTTGTTTTTGACAGCCTGTCTGACTGACAAATTCATCGTAGCATAGATTTTGTGAGAAAAAAGATGGAAAAAAATTCATAGACTTAAAATTTACCTAATTTATCCTAAGAGGGGAAAAGGGGAAAAATAAGAGAAACATAGAGTATAAAAGGAATTTTCAGCATTTTTATACTTGGTTATAAGACGCGGTTTTTGGATAAATGTACCTATATTGAAAATGAAGAATCCTATTGTATCAATGGTTTGAGCGTTTTTTTGAGGAATATACTGGATTGATTTTTACAAAACTGTAATGTTTCTGTTGTTCTTTTTTATAATAAAGTAACATATTTTTAATGTTGTAGCGGACAAAAAAGCGGCTATCTCTTTACATAGACGAAGGAGATAGCCGTTTTCCTATTATTACGTATGTTACGAGTTATTACGAGTTGGTTTCAATTGCTTCTAATAATAAATCAACGATGTGAATTCCTCTCATTTTATGAGAAAGACCTTCTCGTTCAATGCCTAATTTCATTTGTAATAAACAACCTGGATTTGCAGTAACAATGGTTGCTGCTTCTGTTTCATGCACACGGTCCATTTTGTAATCTAGAAATTCCATAGATAGTTCTGAATGAACAATGTTATAAATACCAGCAGAACCACAGCAGCGATCCGCATCTTTCATTTCACGGTATGTTGCGCCTTGAATTGCTTCTAGTAACATACGAGGTTCTGAAGATGTTCGCATAACATTGCGTAAGTGACAAGAGTCTTGATACGTAATAACTTGCGGCGTGACTCGTAAGTCATTACGTTTATGGAAATCTAGTTCTACTAGAATAGCAGTAATATCTTTAATTTTAGAAACGAACTGCTTTGCACGTTCAGCCCACTGTGGATCATCTTTTAACAAGTAATCGTAGTCTACGAGGTAAGCTCCGCAACCACCAGCATTCGTAATAATATAGTCGATGTTTAAATCTTCGAATGCTTTTATATTGCGTTTTGCTAATTCTTTTGCTCCATTTTTCTCACCAGCATGTCCATGTAATGCCCCGCAGCAACTTTGTGTTTTTGGAATAACGATATCACAACCAGCTAACTGAAGTAGTTTCATCGTTGCGTTATTTGTTTCTAAAAACATCGTATCCATTAAACAACCTGTGAAGAATGCAACTTGTTTCTTTTTTGTAATTTCAGCAGGTAAAAATTCAGGGCGATCTTTCATTGCTCTCATTTTTGGGACTTTTGGTAAAACGAGATCCATTGTTGCAAGTGTTTCAGGGAATAACTTCATAATTCCTGTTTTGTGTGTTAGCGTTTGTAAACCGGAACGTTGGTAAAATCCGATTAATCCTGTTAATGTTCTCATTCGATTTTGATGCGGGAAAAGTCCTTCAAAAACGACTTTACGAACAGCTCTCACTGGCATTGAAAACTTTTTGTTTTGATTTATAATATCACGAGCTTCTTCTAATAAATGTCCATAATTCACACCAGATGGACAAACAGGTTCACAAGCACGGCAGCCGAGGCAAACATTTAATGTGTTTTCAACATCTTCATCTGGCTCAATTAAGCCGTCAACGACCGCTTTCATTAATGCGATACGTCCACGCGGGGAATGGGATTCTTTATATCCAGATTGAATGTAAGTAGGGCAAGTTGGTAAGCAGAAACCGCATCGCATACAGTTTAGTAGTTCATCTTCACTTAATCGTTCTTTAAATTCCTTTTGAATGTTTTCTTTATTTAATGTTGTCATCGCTCAACCACCACTCTTTTGCGAGTGTCCTTCGCGAACATCTTTCCTGGATTCATAATGTTATTTGGATCGAAGGCTTGTTTAATTCCTTGCATAGCAGCAATACCTTCTTTACCTAACTTCATTTCTAAATACGGAGCCTTCATCGCACCAACACCATGTTCACCAGTAATCGTGCCACCAAGTTCAATTGCTTTCGCAAATATTTCAGCAAAAGCTTGTTCAGCTCGGTGCATTTCTTCTTCGTTGCGAGCATCTGTCATACAAGTTGGGTGTAGGTTGCCATCGCCAGCATGGCCAAACGTACAAATAGGAATATTATATTTTTTGGCAATGGCATTAATAGCTTCAACCATCGGAGCAATCTGTGAGCGTGGTACCGTTGCATCTTCTAATATTGTAGTAGGTTTTAATCTTGCCAGTGCTGACAGTGCACTACGGCGAGCTGTCCGAAGCGCATTTGCTTCCGCTTCATCTTTTGCGACGCGAACATCAACTGCATTCATGGAACGACAAACGTTAGCCATTTTTTCAATATCTCGATTAACAACTTCAGGCGGACCGTCTTGTTCAATTAATAAAATTGCTTTTACGTCAGTTGGTAAACCGATTTGAGCAAACTCTTCTACTACTTCAATTGTCGGCTGGTCTAAAAACTCAAGTGTCGCTGGAATGATTTTATTTGCAATAATAGAAGAAACAGCACGTGCAGCTTCATTAATATCTTCATAGAGTGCAAGCATCGTTTTCTTCGTTTCAGGCATAGGAACAAGTTTTAATATTGCTTCTGTTACGACGCCAAGTGTTCCTTCAGAACCGATAAATAAACGAGTTAAATCGTAACCAGCTACATCTTTTGCTAATTTACCACCAGTGCGAATCATATCACCATTTGGTAAGACAAGTTCAAGCCCCATCACATAATCACGTGTTACGCCATATTTTAATCCACGTAATCCACCCGAGTTTTCATTAATGTTACCACCAATTGTAGAAATTTTCATTGAGCTTGGATCTGGTGGATAAAATAAACCTTTTTCTTCTACTGCTTTAATAATATCAAGCGTAATAACACCAGCTTGTACAGTAATTGTTAAATTTTCTTCATCAATTTCTAAAATGTTATTCATATGGCGGAAGATAAGGACGATACCGCCTTCAAGTGGACATGTCCCTGCGCAAAGATTTGTTCCAGACCCACGAACATATACAGGGATTTTGTGAGTGTTACATACTTTTAATACTTCAGCTACTTCATTTGTATTACGAGGAGCAATGACTGCATCAGGCATTGCTTGGAAGTTTGGAGTGGCATCATAACTATACGTTAAACGCCCCATATTGGATGTATCTACATTATCTTCGCCAACAATGGATACGAATGAATCAATAATTTGTTTTTCTAACATTGGAAATCCCCCTCAAACTGTTAACGTAATTAGTCATAATAAAAAACGTTGTCACAGTGCTTTCATTATAATGATAAAAAAGTCGGGGGATTCTTTCTATGTATAATCATCTAAAGATTAATCATTTTTATCGTTCTTTTTTGTTTGATTATCTAATAAGAGGAGCGAGAAATATAAAATATTTAAGTCTTTGAATTGTTTCGGATCAAGTCCTGTATACTCCTCAATCTTTTTAAGTCTGTAATGCAATGTGTTAATGTGTATATGTAATTGCTGCGCTGTTTGTTTATAGGATTGGTTATAATCGATAAATAAACGTAAAGTGTGCATAAGCTCAGGTGATGATAGTAAGTTTTCGATGGTGCGCTTTAGAAACTGTTCCCGCGTTTCCGCAGAAATATCTTGTAAGCACATTTCTAAACGTAAATCCTCATTAAATACAATTTTTTTTGTTTCAAGTGATACGGAAAGAGCTTGTAATGCTTGTTCGTATGATAAGCTCATATTGCTTGGCGTAACGGATTTTCCAATCCCGATATATAAAGGAATAGAAAACAAAGTTTCACAGTCTTGTTTTAATCGTTTTAAAAATTGATATGTTTGCTCTTTGGAGTTCGTGGCTGTAAATAAAATGAATCGATCATTTCCCCAGCGAATAAATAGATGCTCCTTTGTTAATAGATTGCGTACATGTTGCCAAATCTTACGCTGAAGCATCGTGTCATTTCGATCGATAGAGAACAAAATAAGTTGTTTTTTCTTATATAAATCAATACCAAGTGTTTTGGCACGATCGAGAAAGTTTGGAGACCAGTCTGTATTTTGAAGCCAATCAAAGACAAATGCCTCATAAGAACGGTGTTCAAGTTCTAGTTGTTCTAAAAAGTAGTTTTCATGGATGAGTAGTTCGGTCATTTTACGTAATATTTCTCCGTATTGTGAAATATTTTCAGGTTCGCCTGTAATTCCAATGACACCAATTACTTCGTCATGGAATAGTAAAGGGAGATTCATACCTGCCTTTACGCCTTGCAAACGTCGTTCATCCTCTTTTGTAATAATGACAGTTTTCTTTTGTTTTGCGCAGCGGAGTGCGCCTTCATGAAATTGGCCGATTCTTTCTATATCTGTACTTGCGATAATAACGCCGTGTATATTAATGATAATAATATTTTCTTTAATTAGTCTGCGTACTTCTCGTACAATTTTATTCGCTAAATCAGGAAAAAGCATAATTGGCACACCTCAAATTCTATTTGTTGTACATTATATATGTAAATGAAGTAAGAAAGGGAAATTTCACACTTTCCACACATTTATTTGTTATTTTACAATTATAACGAAATCATCCGAAGATGGAGGGAATCTTTTGAGAAAGTATGTTTTTCTTCTCTGTTTTTTATTTCTATTAGTAGGGTGTCAAGGAAGTTCATATACACCGATTGCTAAAGATAAAAGCGTTATTATAACAACGAATATAAAAGAAGGTAGCCTTAGTTTTATTGATAAACATACTAAAAAGTTAATTACGACATGGGAACTTAACGAACCAATGGCAGGGATTGCACTACTTCCAAATGGTGAGGACATACTTGTATATGGTAAGCAGTTAGAGTACATGTATGTATATTCACTAGCAGAAGGAAGGCAAGTGGAAAAATATAAAACAGGAAAAGGCATTGTAAATGTAGTCGTATCAGAAGATAAAAAGCAATTATTTGCTGCCGATCAAAATGCCCAAAAGATAAGGTTCTTTACGATTAATGGAAAAGAAACAGGGAATGTTTCGACAGGAAAAGGACCAATAACGATGGTAGAGTACCATAACCAGTTATCTGTATTAAACTTTTATGATACGAAGCTAACGACAATTGATACAAAGAAAAAAGAAGTAATACAATCCTTTATGATTCCACCAGCGTCAACGGGGGCAACAATTAGTCCAGATGGGAAAGAAATATGGATTGGCGGACATGGTGATGGAAATCAGGTAAATGAGAAAGTATTAGTGTATTCTTTGCAGAGCGGAGAAATGGTACGTTCTTTACACGCTCCGTTTATGCCTGTGAATATTACGAAGGATAATAAGTACGTATATGCATTAAGTCACGGTTCAAATACGCTTAGAAAGTTTGATGTTAGCACGTATAAAGAGGTGGCTTCTGTAGAAGTAGGATCAAACCCATTTGCATTTTTGAAGAGCGGAGCAGAAGGATACGTAGCAAGCTATGATAGTGATGAAGTGTGCGTCATGGATATGAAGAATTTGAAAATAAAACAAACAATTAAAGTCGGAAAAGGACCGTTTCAACTCATAGAGAGAGAAGGAGAGGACAATGAGTAAATATAGGGTGCTAGTTGTAGATGATGAAAGTGATATGAGGCAACTTGTTGGAATGTACTTAGATAATTTCGGATACGAGTGGGGAGAAGCTGAAAATGGAAAAGAAGCTCTAAAAAAATTAGAGACAAATCATTATGATTTCGTTGTACTAGATATTATGATGCCAGAGATGGATGGACTTTCAGTTTGTAAAGAAATTAGAAAAACGTCAGATGTACCAATAATATTTTTAACAGCAAAAGGTGAAGAGTGGAATAGGGTGAACGGCTTACGTATGGGAGCAGATGATTATATTGTAAAGCCATTTAGTCCTGGTGAATTAATTGCTCGTATGGAAGCTGTATTAAGGCGTTATACAAAGCAAGAGCAACAAGAGGAATTTCAGTTTGGGCCGATCCTTATTAATGAAAAAAGTAGGAAAATTGAGGTGGATGGTGAGCCAATTTCTCTTACAGTAAAAGAGTTTGATTTACTCTATTTTCTTTGCCAACATACGGGACAAGTATTTAGCCGAGAACAATTGCTGGAAAAGGTATGGGGATATGATTATGCCGGAAGTACAAGAACCGTAGATACGCACGTGAAAACGATGCGTTTGAAGCTTGGAGAAAGTGGAAACTACATTCAAACTGTTTGGGGTGTAGGCTATAAATTTGAGGTGTAACGTATGTTTACGATGGTACAGAAGCTTTGGCTGACAGTAGTATGTGCAGTATTTGTAACAGTTTCCTTTCTTTATTTTGTATCTTTATATTCGTATGAAAAACTATACGTTGATAATTTAAAAGATTCATTAGTAATGGAAGGGAAGCGTCTTTCTGCGCAATATGATAAGCGCGAAGGAATATCAATTTTTGAAGAGAAAGTAAGAGCATTTGATCAAATATCTAGTTCAGACGTTCTTTTCGTATCGAACCCACGTGATTTAAGTGCATGTTTACCATTTGATGTGCACCATCATTCTCTTATAAGTGAAGGGGACAGGCAAGCATTATTAGATGGAAAAACTGTGACAAAGATAGGATACGAGGAACATTTTGACCGTAATATTATGGGGGTTGTCATCCCTGTTTTAGAAAATAAAAAATTAGTTGGTATTGTATATTCTTATATTCCTTTAAAAAGTATAAAAGACTTAATATATGATATGGGTCTTATTTTAGCACCGTTAGCACTTGCTATAACTTTACTGACAATATGGATTGGTAGAAAAATTATTATTGCTATTACGAAACCACTTTCGCAAATGGAACGAGTTGCCAATCATTTGGCTACGGGGGATTTTTCAGAACGAATTACAATTTCTTCTGAAGATGAAATTGGGCGATTAGGAAAAGCATTTAATAAAATGGCAAATTCTTTGGAGACAGAAGACGTAAAGCGTAAGGAGTTTTTAGCCAACGTTTCGCATGAACTAAGAACACCGCTTAGTTATATAAAAGGATATAGCGAGGCTATTTTAGACGGTGTAGCGAAGGGACCACAACAGGAAAAAGTAACACAGCTTATTCATAAAGAAGCAGATCGTATGCAGCGTCTCGTTCATGATTTATTAGATTTAGCACAATTAGAAGGTGAACATTTTCCGTTAAAGAAACAACCTATCGTTTTTTCACAACTCATTGAAGATGTGTTAGATACGTATGAGATTAAGTTTATAGAAAAGAAAATTCGTATTTCAACAAATTTAAATCCAGAAATCATTGTAATGATTGATGAGGATCGTATGCAACAAGTGCTTCATAACGTGTTAGATAATGCGATACGGTATACAAATCAAAACGGGGATATTATGGTAACGCTCAGACAGATAGATGATTACTGTGAATTGAACATAAAAGATACGGGGATCGGTATTGATACAGAGCATTTGGAAAACCTTGGCGAGCGTTTTTACCGAGTTGATAAAGCGAGAAGTCGTCAACATGGTGGAACAGGTTTAGGCCTGGCAATTGTAAGACAAATTGTTCATATACATGACGGACAGTGGCGAATTGAAAGTGAAAAAGGGAACGGTACGACGGTTAGTATTAAATTGAAAGTACAGGATGAGGAGAGCATGTTCTAATTTTTAGAGCATGCTCTTTATATGGAAGACAATAATTATACGTAAGATATAAATTAATATGTAATAAATATCGGAATTTTGACGATTTTATGAACAAAACATTTGTACTTCTTACCAATTCGTTCTAAAATAGTTATGATGCAAAGTTCTTATAAATCGTTTCAATTGTTGTTTGGAAGATACTGAGGTGATTTAACTGGAGTACAAATCTATTAAACCGAAAAAGATTTACGAAGAAGTATCTGAAGCTATTTTAACAATGATTAAAAATGGTACGTTAAAACCTGGTGACAAACTACTTCCTGTACATCAATTAGCTGAGCAGTTTCAAGTTGGTAGATCTGCTGTTCGTGAAGCGCTAAGTGCGCTAAGAGCAATGGGCTTAATTGAGATGAAACAAGGAGAAGGTACATATGTGAAGAACTTCGATTCTTCTTCATTAACAAAATCATTAAACAATAGATTATTGATGAAGAAAGAAGATATTTTGAATTTATTAGAAGTACGAAAGGTGCTTGAAGTGGGGGCAGTTCGAGCAGCTGCGGCAAAACGTACGGAAGATAATTTACAAAATATGAAGCATTGGTTAGATGAAATGGCAAAGAGCGTTGGAGATGAAAAAGCTGGTGAAAAAGCAGATTTTCAGTTCCATATGGGAATTGCAGAGTCTTCGCATAACAACATTTTGCTTGAACTTATGAATCATGTTTCAGAGATGATTGCTGAAACAATTGGTGAATCAAGACGCATTATTTTATATGGTGAACAAACAACATCAGAACGACTTATAGAAGAGCATCAAGTTATATATGATGCAGTGTTAAAGCAAGATGTAGAATTAGCGCAGCAAGCAATGCTAGATCATTTAACAAATGTAGAACATATTGTCACAGGTAGAAACGATATAAATTCTTAATTTAATCTTTTAAAAATCTAATTTTCTGATAAAATAGAGAGAGATTAAGTAAGCGTTTTCTTTAGAAGAGGGAGAGGATAGGCCATGGTTGAGCCTATTTCTTCTCTCCTTAGTCATCTGATGACCATATGTTTGTTGGTGGAGTTGTAAAAAGGGGGAGTAATAATTATGAAAGTTACTTTATTTGTTACTTGTTTAGTCGATATGTTTGAAACAAATGTCGGCAAAGCAACAGTTGAGGTGTTGGAGCGTTTAGGTTGTGAAATTGAATTTCCAGAAGCACAAGTTTGTTGCGGTCAGCCTGCTTATAATAGCGGCCATGTAGAAGCTGCAAAAGAAGCGATGAAACATATGATTGAAACTTTTGAAGATGCAGAATATATCGTTACGCCATCTGGTTCTTGTGCGACAATGTTTCATGAGTATCCGCATGTTTTTAAAGATGATCCGAAGTGGGCTAAACGTGCACAAAAAGTTGCTGATAAAACATATGAATTTACACAATTTATTGTAGACGTTTTAAAGGTTACTGATGTTGGTGCAAGTTTACCAGGGATTGCTACTATTCATAAATCATGTCATATGACACGTATGCTTGGAGTAACAGAGGCACCAGGAATTTTATTATCAAATGTAAAAGGGTTAACTGTGAGAGAGTTACCAAATGTGCAAAATTGTTGCGGGTTTGGGGGAACGTTTTCAGTGAAGATGACTCCAATTTCTGAGCAAATGGTAGATGAAAAGGTAGATAGTGCAATGGAAACAGGCGCTGATTATTTAATCGGTGCAGATTGTGGGTGTTTGTTAAACATTGGCGGACGTATTGAGCGTTTAGGAAAAGAAATAAAAGTAATGCATATTGCTGAGGTACTGAATAGTCGCTCATGAAGGGGGAACATAAGCTATGTCTATGAAAATCAGTGAGAAAAAATTTAATGATCGCGTTGGCGATGGAATTCAAGATTCGTTTATGCGCGGAGCAGTATCTTCTGCACAAACACGCTTATATACGAATCGTTTAAAAGCAGCAGATGAATTAGGAAACTGGGAAGAATGGCGTGAACTCGGTGAAGAAATTCGTCAACATACGTTAGAAAATCTTGATTATTACTTAATGCAGTTAAGTGAAAATGTATCCAAAAGAGGCGGACATGTGTACTTTGCGAAAACGAAAGAGGAAGCAGCAAAGTATATTCAAGACGTTGCAAAAAAGAAGCAGGCAAAAAAGGTAGTAAAATCAAAGTCAATGGTAACAGAAGAAATTAGTATGAACCATGCGCTTGAAGAAATCGGTTGTGAAGTGTTAGAAAGTGATCTAGGAGAGTATATTCTGCAAGTAGATAACGATCCACCTTCACATATTATTGCGCCTGCTCTTCATAAAAATAGAACGCAAATTCGTGACGTATTTAAAGAAAAGCTTGGCTATGAAAATTCTGATGATCCATACGAAATGACAAAGTTTGTTCGTAAACAACTTCGTGAAAAATTTATGGGTGCTGAAATTGGTGTGACAGGTTGTAACTTCGCTGTTGCAAATACTGGCTCTCTTTGTTTAGTAACAAATGAAGGTAATGCCGACCTTGTTATGTCGATTCCAAAAACACAAATTGCGGTTATGGGTATGGAACGTATGGTTCCGACAATGGAAGAATTAGATGTTTTAGTTGGTTTACTATGTCGTAGTGCAGTAGGTCAAAAGTTAACAAGTTATGTAACGGTAGCGGGACCAATTCAAGAAGAGGAAGTAGATGGCCCAGAAGAATTCCACTTAGTTGTGGTTGATAATGGTCGTTCTCAAATTCTCGGATCTGAATTCCGTCAAGTGTTGCAATGTATTCGTTGTGCTGCTTGTGTGAACGTATGCCCTGTATATCGACATGTTGGTGGACATTCATACGGCTCTATATACTCAGGACCAATTGGGGCGGTATTAACACCACTTTTAGGTGGATATGATGATTACAAAGAGCTTCCTTATGCTTCTAGTTTATGCGGAGCGTGTACAGAAGCTTGTCCAGTAAAAATTCCATTGCATGATTTATTATTAAAACATCGTCAAGTTATCGTTGAGCAAGAAGGGCGTGCTCCACTTGCAGAAAAATTAGCAATGAAAATGTTTAGTATGGGTGCATCTTCAGCAGCTTTATATAAAATGGGATCAAAGATGGCGCCAGCAGCAATGAGTCCATTTACATCTGGTAACCGTGTATCAAAAGGTGTTGGGCCACTTAAAAACTGGACAGATATTCGTGAATTCCCGGCTCCAAGTAAAGAACGATTCCGTGATTGGTATAAAGATCATAAGAAAGGCGGGGACAAATAATGACAGGATTAATTCAAAACCGTGAGTCCTTTCTAGAAAATATTGCAAAAGAACTTGGACGCGCGCGTAAAACGGATGGTGTAAAACGTCCAGTATGGAAAAACAATGTGAATAAAGAAACGTTAAAAAATTATTCACAAGAAGAATTGTTAGAAGTATTTAAAAATCAATGTACAAACATTCATACAACTGTTGTGGAAACGACAAATGACCGTTTACGTGAGGATATTCAAAAAGTAATCGTTGAAAACGGCGGGGGACCTATTATGTTATCGGCAGATGAACGTTTTGATTCTTATGGGTTGACTTCTTTATTTAAAGAAGAACTTCCAAAGCAAAATGTTGAAGTGAACGTATGGGATCCTGAGAAAAAAGAAGAGAATATGCGTATCGCGGAAAGAGCAAATATTGGAATTGCATTTAGTGATTATACTTTAGCCGAATCTGGTACGATCGTTGTACAAAGTCATAAAGGCCAAGGCCGTTCTTTACACTTTTTACCGACTGTATACTTTGCTATTATTCCACGTGAAACACTTGTACCTCGTATTACACAAGCAGTTGAGGATATGAACAAGCGTGTAGAAAATGGCGAGACAGTGGCATCTTGTATTAACTTTATTACAGGACCTAGTAACTCGGCAGATATAGAAATGAATCTTGTTGTCGGAGTACATGGACCATTAAAAGCAGTATATTTCATCGTATAAAATAGGGGAAAGCAGGCCAGAAAATGGCCTGCTTTTTTTATAGAATAGAGATAATATGAAGTAGAAGTTCTCTCCTTTTTTTGCTATGTTCTTTTGGAAAGGAGAGGAAGGGATGTTCACTTATGTATATGCATTGTTAGCAGGGATGGTGTTTGGTTCTTTTTTTATGTTAATTGCGATGAGAGTTCCGCTAGGGGAGTCTATCATAACCCCGCGTTCATATTGTCATTATTGTAAGTATGTGCTAAAGCCAAAAGAATTGATTCCAATCATTTCTTTTTGTATGCAAAGAGGGCGTTGTACGAATTGTAAGAGGAAAATTTCAATTTTGTACGTAGTATTTGAACTTGTAACTGGAATGATATGTCTTCTTACTGTATATATGATTGGGGTGGAACGAGAGCTTATTATCGTTTTATCACTTTTTTCGTTACTTCTTATTATTTCAGTTACAGATTACATATATATGTTAATTCCAAATCGTATTTTAGCTTGGTTTGCTTGTTTACTCATTTTAGAATGTGCTTTTATACCGTTAGTCACTTGGATAGAAAGTATAGTTGGTAGTTGCGTTATATTCATTTTGTTATACTGCATGCAAAAGATATATCCAGAAGTGCTTGGGGGAGGGGATATAAAATTACTTTCGTTACTTGGATTTATAGTGGGACTGAAAGGGATTTTTATCGTTTTATTTTTAGCATCTTGCTTTAGTCTTTGTTTCTTTGGAGCTGGTCTCGTATTAAAACGTATGAAAATGAGGACTCAAATACCGTTTGGTCCTTTTATTAGTCTTGGGGCAATATGTTATATGTTGGTCACGTATGCAAGATAGAGAGGGGATAGAAAATGAATGTATATATGGATGATCAAAGAAGTTGTCCGTACGGTTACGTGCTCGCAACTACAGTAGAATGTGCTTTGCAAATGGTACGAGATTATGAGGTGAATGTTCTTTCCCTTGATTTCAATATGGGATGGGGAGAAAAAAGTGGATTAGATTTTGTCGAAGCTTTTTGTAAAGAGGGTTTATATGTAAATGAAATACACTTTCATACGAATGATGTCATCGGTATGCATAAGATGAAACAGAGAATGAATAAGGGAAAGGAAGAAGGAGAGATTAATCCTAATCTTGTTGTTAAATATGTGGGGAGCTAAAAACTCCAAAGTAAAACTTTGGAGTTTTTAATGTTTCATATGCGCTTGCAACGGAATGATTTCTTCTTGTTGAGCTGCTCCTAATTCAGTTTCTTCTTGTTTCACGTCAGGTACTTTCTTTGTTAAGTAATGGTATACCATACCGACAAATACAGACCCACCAATAATGTTACCGATTGTAACTGGAATTAAGTTATGAATAGCACCTGCAAAAGAAATTGTCTCAGGATGCGGTGAAACTAAAGATAAAGCAAACAGTGATAAGTTTGCGATGCTATGCTCGTAACCAGATAAGAAGAATGTGAAAACGAGCATCATCATCATCATAATTTTTGCTGTATCACCTTTAACTTGAGAAGGTAAGAAACAAGCAAGACATACAAGCCAGTTACATAAAATTGCTTTAAAGAATAGTTGCATTGTAGGTGTATTCATTTTTCCTTCTACTACTTTATTCATGAAATGACCGTGATCAATTGCTTCAAAAATGCCAGTTGCGTAAAATAGTAAGGCAAAGAATAAAGCACCAGCTAAATTGCCTGCATAACAAGCAAACCAGTTACGAAGTGTATCAGCAATTGTTGTTTCTTTTCTTAAAGTTGCTACAGTGAAGTACATTGTGTTTCCAGTAAACAATTCAGCACCACCATATATAATAAGTATGAGGGCAATTCCGAAAAACATAGAAGCAGCTAAATAAGTTGCTGGTGAATCTGCAATGTGAAAAAAGTTACCTAATTTAAAACATAGTACAATAATAAAACCGATATAAATACCCGCAAGTGCGGCACGAATGAAATATTGCATCGGGTTTGTATCTAACATTTGTTTTTTGCTCTTAGCCAGTTTGACAACATAATCTAATCCTTGTTCTAGCATGAGTAATACGCTCCTTTAGTACATCATCTATAAATACTCCTTATATGAATAAAGTACATGGATTCGATCATAGTTTCAATAAGTTTGTGCAATGTTTCACAAAAAGGACATAGATACATCGAGAAAGCGTTTTCGAAAAGTAGTATAATAGAAATTTTTCTGGACATTGAGAGGGAGAAAGGAAAAAGAAAAAGCGCTGTAATTACAGCGCTTTTTCGTCTAGATTCTTTTCGACTTTTGTTTCTACTTCTTTCGAGAAGAACCAGCCACCAACTGCGATTCCAACTAATACAATCCAGAATGTAAGCTTCCAAGGTGTAGATTCTGGGAATGAATGTGGAATTACATTTAATGCAGGGTGTGCTAATGTATAAACCGCTAGTTTCACACCAACCCAACCTACAATTAAGAATGCTGCAGTTTCAAGTCCTGGTTTACGTTTTAAGATTTGTACGAAAGCAGTTGCCGCAAATCGCATAATGATTAATCCGATAAGTCCACCTACAAAGATAACAACGAATTGTCCAGTATCAAGACTACCAATTGTACCTAATCCTGTTTTTGGTAAAGTCATTGCTAATGCAACAGCAGCTAAAATAGAATCAACTGCGAAGGCGATATCTGCAACTTCAACTTTAAATACAGTCCACCAAAAGTTCTCTTGTTTTTTCTTTGCTTCTTTTTCTTCTGTTTCTTCATCTGTATTCTTTTTAACATACGTTTTAAATAAGTGATTACCAGCGATAAACATAAGGTAAATGGCACCGATTGCTTGCACTTGCCATACGTCGACTAGGAACGAAATCATAAATAACGATCCGAAACGGAAAACAAATGCCCCTGCTAATCCATAAAATAGTGCTTTCTTTCTTTTTTCTTCTGGTAAATGTTTTACCATAATTGCAAGAACAAGAGCGTTGTCAGCCGCTAAAATCCCCTCTAGTGCAATTAGGATGAGTAATACCCAACCATACTCCAATAATAATGATACATCCATGTACATTCTCCTCTCATTTCTATAAGTACTAAATAAGTGAAGAATTTCCCCACTATTTAGTTTCCCCATACTCCTGCCTATTAACTTTGGAAGAATTTGGTAATGGATGCAAAAAAGACCTCTGCCGTTAATAGGCAAAGGTCTTGCTAGACATATGTAATGAAAATGCCAACAAAGCCGGAAGAACTAAGTTCTACGTAATGACGACTTTGTTTCCAAGAAATATTCTTGGACGCTACTCCCCTTTGGAGATATGCTATTGTACTCTCATTATATGGATAATTTATACGGTTGTCAACCTGTTAAAATGTCTTCATTCGGATATTTTATTTTCCGGTTCTTTTTACGTGCAAATGAAAAAGCTAATGTTAAAGGCCCCATCTTCCCAAAAAACATCATAAAGATAATAATAGCTTTTCCAATCATCGTTAAGTGTGGTGTGAAATTCATACTGAGACCGACAGTCCCAAATGCTGAAAATACTTCGAAAGCACTCATCAATAGAGGAACTCGCTCAGTAATGCTTAAAATTAAAATAGCCAAAAAAATAAATGAAATAGAAATAATAGCGATGGTTAATGATTTGACAATGAGAGTATCTTTAATGGATTTTTTAAACACGACAATATCATCTTGTTCTTGTAAAAATTTAAATACCCCAAAAAACATGATTAAAAAGGTTGTTAATTTAATCCCACCGCCAGTTGAAGCACTACCGGCTCCGATAAACATTAGAAGCATCATTAATAAAAGGGAAGGCTTTGATAATGCGGAAATATCAACTGTATTAAACCCGGCAGTACGCGTTGAAATAGCTTGGAAATAAGCAGCCATGCCTTCTTCAAATGGGGTAAAGCCTCTCATAGAAAGAGAATTGTGAAACTCGAATATAAAAATAAAAACAGTCGCAATAATATTGATGATTAGAGTAGAAGAGAGCATAAGTTTTGAGTGTAATGTAAGGTTTTTAAAATTTTTCTTTCTTTTTATATCTACGATTACTGTAAAACCAATCCCACCTAAAATAATGAGGGAGGAAATGACGAGATTGACAAGAATGCTGTGAGAGTGGGACATTAAATTATCGCTCCAAACAGAAAAACCTGCATTGTTAAAAGCAGAGATGGAATGAAAAAAGCTATAATAGATCCCTTTAGCAATCCCATATTTCGGTACCCATTCAAAAGAAAGAATGAAAGCAGCGATACATTCGACTGTAAAAGAGAATAAAAATAATGCTTTGGCAAGACGAATGACACCGCCTATATTCGTTTGATTTAATGCTTGTTGCAGTAAAATTCGGTTTTGAAGGCCAATTTTTCTGCCAAGCATAATCGCAATTAAAACGGCAAAGCTCATAATGCCAAGTCCGCCCACTTGTATAAGTGTTAAAATGACACATTGGCCAAATAAGGTAAATACTTTCCCAGTGTCCACAACACCAAGCCCTGTAACCGTACAAGCAGAAACGGTTGTAAATAAAGCATCGAGCCATGAAATAGACGTCGTTGTAGCAATTGGCAATTTTAATAAGCATGTACCGATAATTGATAACATAATAAAAGACAAAGTAAGAACACGGGGAGGACTCATGTGAATGTTAATCCGTTTCATGTTACATATCGTTCCTTTCAGTTTGCTTTTACTAGTATGTGAAAAAGCACCATTATGTATGTTAGAAATAGAAAGAGGCAGAGAATATCTGCCTCTAAGCCATATGTTATATTGTTATCCACGTAATTGTTGTTGAGCTAAAGAAACAAGACGTTTTGTTACTTCACCGCCAACTGATCCGTTAGAACGTGATGCAGTATTAGACCCTAAGCTTACGCCGAATTCTTGTGCAATTTCATATTTAAATTGATCAAGTGCTTGTTCAGCACCTGGAACTAGTAATTTGTTTGTTTTTGCCATGATGATACACATCCTTATGAGTAATCCAGTTCAGCTAAGTATGTATCTGAACTGGTACCGTTATTTTATGTGGAACCGGCGTGCTCATACGCGGAAGTAATCGGTGTGATTAGAAGTTATTGGATAGAAAAAAGAGTAGCAATTTTTGCTACTCTTTTTTTAGTATTGTCGCTGTACCTTCCACGACAATATCATCCGATTGATTATATATATTTGTTTGCAACGTAATGATTTTTTTATCGTCACGTTTTTTGATGACCTCTGCCACAACGCGAAGTGTATCGCCGATTTTGACAGGAGCGCGGAATGAAACGTTTTGAGATAAATAAATCGTATTTTTACCCGGGAGTTTCGTTCCAAGGATGGTAGAAATAAAACTTGAAACGAGCATACCATGAGCAATACGTTCTTTAAACATTGTCGTTTTTGCAAAAGAATCTAAAATATGAATAGGATTCACATCTCCAGTCAATTTTGCAAAATTGATAACGTCCTCATCCGTAATCGTTTTTGTAAGTGATGCTTGATCACCGACTTGAATCTCATCATAACGAAGCTCCGGGACGGTTTGTGCTTCTTGAAATGGATTCATTTTGTCCTCCTTATTTTCCATATCGAAAAATGCTAGCCATCTTGATGTAGTAGGAGGAAGAAAGAGTTTTGTTTGTGCTGCAGTTAGCTCCCACATTTTTCTTACTTGATGGAAGTAAATAGATTTTTTGAGTTTTCCTCGAACTTTTTTGCGAGTTCCAACTGTTTTGTCTTGAAATCTTCCAAAAAACCTTCTAACTGTTTTTGAGCCTCTTCACGTTGTAATTGTTGTTGTTCAATAAATTGCTTCGTTGTTTCTTCAAATTGACCGCTTGTTTGAGTAAGGATAGACAAAGATGTTTTTGTAGGAGAAACAGTTAGCTGTTGCATATGAGCAGAAAACTCTTTCCATTTGTCTTGCCACTCATTAATTTGATCATTTAATGAGTTTCCAGTTAATTGCTTCACGTAATCTGTATACTGATTATTGAATTGAGTAGTAAATTGTTGCAGTTCTTTTTCTAGTTCATCTACTCCTGATGTTAATTTATGCAAAGCATCTTGTTGTTGTTTTAATGTTTCTAAAGTAAGTTGCTCTAATTGTTTCCCAGCTGAAGAGAAAAGGGAAAGTGATTGAGACCAGTTTTTCCAAAATGCATCGACTAATTCGTATGGTTTAGTTTCCATTGTTTGACCCCCAAATGTTTTTTTACATATTGTGAACGCAGATTACTCTGCTGTATCACCAGGTGAAGATGAAGAATCTTTTTCATCCTTTTCTGGAGAAGTAGAAAATGGAAAGAATGCATTGGTGTATAGCGTGAAAAACGTCCGCAACATATTTTGATAATGCTCAAAAGAAGTCGCACATGTTGTTAAATATTGCTCTCCATATTCAGTTAAAGAATAAATTCTTTTTGCTGGCCCTCCGTCGCTTGTATCCCAAGTAGAAGAAATAAGGTTTTCTTTTTCTAATTTGCGTAGTGTTCTGTACACATTACCTTGGTCAACAGAAGAAAAGCCGATATCCATTAGCATTTGAATAAGTTTGTAACCATGAAGACTCCAGTCTTTAAGACAGAGAAGTAAGAAGGGAACTAAGAAGTTTTTTGGCATGGAGTTTGGTTGTTTTGCTTGGTTGTTCTCCAAACTTTCGCGTTGTTCTGGTTCATTATGTAGCATGATTGTGCATCACCTCATGAATCAGTTAGATGGAATTTTTTGCTTATAAGTGCAATTTACACCTATCTGTTTTTAAAGTCAATACATTTGTTAGAAAATAGAAAAAAATAAAATATAGACTTGAAGTTTTATTCAGAATATTGGAAAATAATGAATAGGTTGAATTGTTTCAAAAACGAAAAAGGGAGTGTAGGTAAAGTGATTGATCAAAAATTCGATCCACTACAAGCATGGAAAAATGCTTATGAACAAACCGAAACATTTTGGGGAAAAGCGCTCAATGAAACAATTAAAACAGAAGAATATTCTGCTTGGATGGGCAGCGTTCTAGATTTGAATTTGTTTTATCAAAAAGCATTAAATGATACGACAAAAAATTATTTAGAGCAGGTGAATGTGCCTACGAAAGAGGATATCGCTAGAGTGGCTACGCTTGTTATTAACTTAGAAAATAAAGTGGATAACATTGAGGAGTTTCTAGAAGATAAGGTAGAGTCAGTAGGACAAGCTCCTACATTAAAGCGCGATGTTACGAAAGTAAAACAAGATATTCGCACATTAGAAACGAAAGTTGATCAAATTTTAGAATTGCTAGAAAAGCAAAATGCAGTACTAGCAAAACTACAAGAACCTGTAAAAGAAGAAGTAAAACCTACGAATAAGCCAGAAAATAAAAAGTGATAATAGCGCTTGTTTATAACATATGAAAGAGAAAGGGAGAATCTCTTTTCTATGTATAAACAGCGAAACATAATTATATAGGGACTCCATAGTATGAGTACCAAAATGATTCATAATAGTCGTTCACAAATTCATTTAAGGGGGAAAAGAAATGGTTCAATTAAATGGAAAAGTAGCAATCGTAACAGGTGGGGCAAAAGGGATTGGAAAAGCGATCACAGTAGCGTTAGCACAAGAGGGCGCAAAAGTTGTTATTAACTATAACAGCAGTAAAGAAGCAGCTGAAAACTTAGTAAATGAACTAGGAAAAGAAGGACATGACGTTTATGCAGTTCAAGCAGATGTTTCTAAAGTAGAAGACGCAAACCGACTTGTAGAAGAAGCAGTGAATCATTTTGGTAAAGTTGATATTCTTGTTAATAATGCTGGTATTACAAGAGATCGTACATTCAAAAAGTTAAATCGTGAAGATTGGGAACGCGTAATTGACGTGAACTTAAGCAGTGTGTTTAATACGACAAGCGCGGTACTTCCATACATAACGGAAGCAGAAGAAGGTAGAATTATTAGCATTTCTTCTATTATTGGTCAAGCCGGTGGATTTGGACAAACAAACTACTCAGCAGCAAAAGCAGGTATGCTAGGATTTACAAAATCATTAGCATTAGAGCTTGCAAAAACAAATGTAACTGTAAACGCTATTTGCCCAGGATTTATTGATACTGAAATGGTAGCAGAAGTACCAGAAGAAGTACGCCAAAAAATCGTTGCGAAAATCCCGAAAAAACGTTTTGGTCAAGCTGATGAAATTGCAAAAGGTGTAGTATATCTATGCCGTGACGGTGCTTATATCACAGGTCAGCAATTAAACATTAACGGCGGATTATATATGTAATGAAGTAAGAAAAAAGTGCATATCCATAGCAGGAATGCACTTCTTTTTTTAGAAGGAAATTGACCAAAAAGGAGATAGAAAAATGACTACATTCGCAACAGAATGGGAAAAGCAATTAGAGCTATACCCAGAAGAATACCGAAAAGCGTACCGCCGTGTGAAAAGGGCGAGTGAAATTTTATTACGTGAACCAGAGCCACAAGTAGGATTAACGCCGAAAGAGGTTATTTGGACGAAGAATAAGACGAAGCTTTATCGCTACATTCCAAAACAAGAAAAAACACAAAGAGTTCCAATTCTATTAATATATGCTCTTATTAATAAACCATATATTATGGATTTAACTCCTGGAAATAGTTTAGTGGAATATTTAGTGGACCGTGGTTTTGATGTGTATATGCTTGATTGGGGCACATTTGGTTTAGAAGATAGTCATTTGAAATTTGATGATTTTGTGTTTGATTATATTGCAAAAGCAGTGAAAAAAGTAATGCGAACTGCAAAATCGGACGAGATTTCTTTACTTGGTTATTGCATGGGGGGAACGCTAACTTCTATTTATGCGGCACTTCATCCGCACATGCCAATTCGTAACCTAATCTTTATGACAAGTCCTTTTGATTTCTCTGAAACAGGATTATATGGTCCTTTATTAGATGAGAAATACTTCAATTTAGATAAAGCGGTTGATACATTTGGAAATATTCCGCCAGAAATGATTGATTTCGGAAACAAAATGTTAAAACCAATTACGAACTTTGTTGGTCCATATGTTGCTTTAGTAGATCGTTCAGAGAATGAGCGCTTCGTTGAAAGCTGGAGGTTAGTTCAAAAGTGGGTTGGCGATGGTATTCCGTTCCCAGGTGAATCATACAGACAGTGGATTCGTGATTTTTATCAAAACAATAAATTGGTTAAGGGTGAACTTGTGATTCGCGGACAAAAAGTAGACCTTGCAAATATTAAGGCGAATGTCTTAAATATTTCCGGGAAACGTGATCATATCGCTTTGCCATGTCAAGTAGAAGCATTACTAGACCATATTTCTAGCACAGATAAACAATATGTATGTTTACCGACAGGGCATATGTCTATCGTTTACGGTGGAACAGCTGTAAAACAAACATATCCGACGATTGGAGACTGGCTTGACGAGCGCTCTAAGTAAAAATAAAAAATCCAACTAGCATATGTTAGTTGGATTTTTTTATGTAAAATAACAAAACATAGAAAGGAGACATTTATATTTTAGGAGTATAATTATGAAACTTATGACTGGTAAGTTGTTTTGGGATACAGGAGCTTCTATGCCTTGTTATCCATCGTTAGAAAATGATATGATATGTGATGTGCTTGTAGTTGGAAGTGGCGAAGCGGGTGCTCAAATAGCGTATTCGTTAGCGAAAATGGGAATGCGCGTTACACTTATTGAAAAAAATATGATTTCATGTGGCAGTACAGCTGCTAATACAGGGTTATTACAATTTCTTCATGATAAATCGTTAACCTCACTTATCCATACATTTGGGGAAGAAAAAGGGGTGCGAGCATATAAACTTTGTTACGAAGCGTTACGAACAATGGAGAAAGTTGTACCGACTCTCGATATCAATCCCCAGTTTATTCCGCGAAACAGTTTATATTATGCAAGTAAAAGTGAAGATGTCTCATTTTTACAAGAGGAATACAAAACGTTACAGAATTATGGGTTTCCAGTTGAGTATTTTACAGCATCTGATATTAAGGAACGGTATCCTTTTACAAGACAAGCGGCATTATATACACACGGTGATGCTGAGGTAAATCCGTATTTATTAGCGCATAGCCTTTTGCATAAAGCAAATCAAATGGGTGCTACTATATATGAACATACAGAGGCCATACATATAAAAAAACGTCAAAATGATCTAATTTGTTATACGAAAACAGGAAATCAAATTGTAGCAAAGAATATTATTATGGCGACGGGTTATGAAGCACTTTTCGGAAAGAAAGAAAAAAATACAACAGTGGAAACATCATATGCAGTTGTGACAAATAAGGTGGATTCATTTGAAGACTGGCATGAGCAATCATTAATTTGGGAAACAGCAAGGCCTTACTTATATTTTAGGACGTATGAAAATCGTATTATTGTAGGTGGATTGGATGAAGCAATGAAAATTCAAACAATCGGTGATACGAAATTATTGCATAAGCGTGATGTCCTTATTAACTTTATAAAAGAGATGTTCCCGCAGTATAAAGATATACAGGCGGAGTATTATTGGGCGGCAGCATTTGGCGGTAGTCATGATGGTCTCCCTATTTTAAAAGAAGATAATAAGATACATAATTTATTTTATGCATTGCCATATGGAGGTAATGGAACTGTGTATGGAATGGTATTTGCTAAAATATTTGAGCAGTTATTTACAAATAAAGAAAGTGAAGATTTTTCTTTATTTAATCGATAGAAAAAAGGTAGCGAAGTGATGGAATGAGAGATATAAAAAAGTTTTTACAAAAATTGCGTCCTGTACAACTCATTGTTTTGTTTTATTTATTAGCAGTAGTTGTATCGGTAATATTACTTAGTTTACCGTTTGTTACAAAGGCTGATGTGAAATGGACATTTATCGATGCCCTCTTTACATCTGTTAGTGCGGTAAGTGTTACGGGACTGTCTGTTGTTACGATTTCAGATACATTTACTACGGCAGGAATTATTATTTTAGCCCTTATTTTACAATTGGGCGGCTTAGGAATTATGGCGTTAGGTACATTCGTTTGGATTATAACAGGAAAAAAGATTGGTTTGCAGAGAAGAAGACTCATTATGGCAGACCATAATCAAGGGAATTTATCAGGTCTTGTAGAATTGATGCGTTCTATTTTAATTGTAATTATTTCAATAGAGCTTATTGGAGCAATATTATTAGGTACAAGATTCTTACTTTACTTTCCAACTTGGCAAGAAGCTTATTTTCACGGTTTTTTTGCAGCTGTTAGTGCAACTACGAACGGCGGATTTGATTTAACAGGACAATCGCTAATTCCGTATAAAAAAGATTACATTGTTCAAATGATTCATATGTTACTTATTATTTTAGGAGCAATCGGCTTCCCTGTATTAATGGAAGTGAAACAATTCCTTAGTAAAAGGAGACAGCAACTATTTCGTTTTTCGCTATTTACAAAATTGACGACAACAACATTTTTTGCGCTCGTGGTCGTTGGAACGATTATGATTTTTTTACTAGAACGAAATCATTTTTTAGCAGGAAAGTCATGGCATGAAACAGTTTTCTATACACTATTCCAATCTGTGACGACGCGAAGCGGGGGACTTGCTACAATGGATATACTTGAATTGTCACAACCGACGCTTTTATTTATGAGTATATTAATGTTTATAGGAGCATCTCCAAGTTCGGTTGGGGGCGGGATACGTACAACAACATTTGCTGTTAGTATATTGTCACTATACACTTTTGCAAGAGGCGGGAGAACGGTCAGAGTCTTCAAACGTCAGCTACATGAAGAGGACGTGCTGAAAGCATCTGTCGTTATGACAATGGGGATTTTATTATGTGCCACAGCACTATTTATTTTATCTATTACGGAAAATGTACCGCTTATGAGTTTAATTGTTGAAGTCTGTTCTGCTTTCGGGACGACAGGACTATCGACAGGTATTACGCCAGATTTAACAACTGTTGGTAAACTTGTACTCATTGTACTTATGTTTATCGGGCGTGTCGGTATTTTAACATTTATACTAGCTAGTGGCGGAAGAGAACAGCCACCTCGCTATAAATATCCGAAAGAGAGAATTATTATTGGATAGTATGAAACCATTCTACCTACGTTAGGTAGAATGGTTTTTTAGTCATTAATGCCAAATTGCGGATGCATAAAAGTATCCTTCTTATTATCTCCTTCTTTTTTTAGTAACTCTTGATTTTCTTCTGAAATCCACCCGATATCATTTGTAGGATGGATCCATTCTTCTCCAGCCATAATGGCAGGATCTACATCATCACTCCAATTGTGAAGTGGACTGTTCTCGGAATCATATTTACTGTCTCCGATTACGACGTCATATTGATTGATGAAAGGTTGTTGCAGCTTCTTTCCTGTTCCTTTAAAAGATGGGAAATTCATTTGATGCGGGAGCGTTTCATCTAAAATGGGTGACTGGATTTTATCTTTCTTCTTCAAAATAAGAGCTCCTTTTTATTATGATTTCTTCATATGTAGTATTTCCATCTAGCAGTTCTTATGTACTTGTTAACACTTGCCAGTAATAATTATTTTAGCTTGCTTCAAACTAGAGTAGAAAGTGAATTTTTGAGAGCAGGTGAATGTATTGGTAAAAAGAAAAGTGAAACAAAATGCGGCAATCAACAATAATAAAACTCCGAAAGAAAGCTTACCAGATGCAGAATTTGCATTAGAGTATGAAGGAGAAAATAGCGCGAAGTATGCAAATCGTAATTCAAAAAAAGGTAAACAAAAGTGAGGCGTTTTTTACAAACGCCTCATTTTTTTGTGGGATTATAAAGGTTTTTTTAATTATTTGTAAATTTAGTGTTCATTATTAGCAGAAAAATGCGAAAAAACATAGAAGTAGCAACGTATTACACAAAAACAAACAACAAACAAAAGATTAATGTTGGTTTAATACTGCTTTTACACTAGTTGTTTATATTTGAGTTGTACATAAGATTTGTAAAAGGAGAGAGAGACAGTGAAAAAAACAATCTTTAAAGCTGTAGCAACTGGAATGGTATTTTCGTTATTAATGGGGTGTGGTGCAAAGAAAGAAGAAAGTGCTGGGGCAAAAGTAAAAGATGATAAATTATCTGGATCATTAACTGTTTACACAGCAATTGAAGAAGAACTTGTACCAATTTATCTTGATTCTTTTAAAAAGAAATATCCAGATGTGAAGCTGAATATTGTTCGTGATTCAACTGGAGTTATTACAGCAAAATTGCTAGCTGAAGGGAAAAATACACAAGCAGATGTTGTATGGGGAACTGCAGCTTCAAGTCTATTAGCTTTAGATAAAAAAGATATGTTAAAAGGATACTCTCCAAAAGGAGCGGATCGCGTTTTACCGCAATTTAAAGATGATAAACAACCAGAAAAATGGGTAGGAAATACTGCATTTATGACGGGGATTGCTATAAATAAAGAAGAATTAAAGAAGAAAAATTTACCGATGCCAGAATCATACGAAGACTTAACGAAACCAGAGTATAAAGGAACGCTTGTTATGCCACATCCAGCATCTTCTGGAACAGGATTTTTAACAGTTTCTGCATGGTTACAAATTATGGGTGAAGATAAAGGCTGGGATTACATGAAGAAACTTCATGATAATATGGCAACTTATACTCATTCAGGTTCAAAACCAGCGAAATTAGCGGGTGCGGGTGAATATCCAGTTGGTGTATCGATGGTTTATAGTGCTTTGAAAGAGAAACAAAAAGGTGCACCAGTTGAAGTTGTATTGCCAAAAGAAGGATTAGGTTGGGAAGTAGAAGCGAACGCACTTATTAAAAAAGATAATGAAAAAAATGAAAAATTAGCGCAAGCATTTTTAGATTGGGCAATTACTGATGATGTAATGAAGTTATACTTCGAGAAAAATGGATTTGCGACAATTAAAAATGATTATAAACTTCCAGACGGATTCCCTAAAGATGTGACGGAAAAGTTATACAAAAAGAACGACTTTAAGTGGGCAGCAGAAAATCGAGACAAAATTTTAGAAAAATGGGAAAAAGAGTTTGGCCAAAAAGCAGAACCGAAAAAGTAAGTGAGTGGGAGAGAGAAAAAATGAGCGAATATTTATCAATTCAACACATTCAAAAACAGTTTGATGCATTTACAGCGTTAAAAGATATTTCTTTTACTGTGAAAAAAAATGAGTTTGTATGTTTATTAGGCCCAAGTGGTTGTGGGAAAACAACATTGCTTCGAATTTTAGCAGGGCTAGAAGAGGCGACAACAGGTAGTATAGCTGTGAATGGAAAAGATATTACAGCATTACCTCCTGGAAAGAGGAATTTCGGAATGGTGTTTCAATCCTATGCGTTATTTCCGAATTTAACAGCACTTGAAAACATTGAATACGGCTTAAAGACAAAAAAGTATGGAAAAGCAGAAGTAAAAGAGAAGGCGCTATCGGCGTTAGAACTAGTTGATTTACTGAATGTAAAAGATAAATATCCTGCTCAAATGTCTGGTGGACAACAGCAGCGAGTAGCACTTGCACGTGCACTCGCTCTGTCTCCGGATATTTTGTTACTCGATGAGCCGTTATCTGCTTTAGATGCAAAAGTACGTGAAAAGTTACGTAGAGAAATGCGTGATTTGCAAGAAAAAGTAGGAGTGACAACTATTATGGTCACGCATGATCAAGAAGAGGCATTAACGATGGCTGATAAAATTGTTGTAATGAATCATGCGGAAATTATGCAGATTGGCACACCAGAGGAGATTTACCAAAGACCAGCCAATCCGTTTGTGGCAGATTTTATTGGTTCTATTAATTTCTTTTCGAAAAATAACGAAGAACATGCAATTCGTCCGGAACATGTAACAGTCGTACAAAATAATGGTATGAAAACAATTGTAGAAAGCATGGAGTTTCGCGGATCTGTATACCGGACAGAAGTGCGCGTTATAGATGAGAAAACGCATCTATATAATGAGAAAATCGTTGTAGATATATTGGCATCAGAAGTAGAAAAAACAGCTATTAGGAAAGGAAAGCCGATTCAAATCTCTTTCTCAGAAAATCATATGTTGTCATATGGAAAGAAGGTTGTTGTATAGATGGAGATGTTAGAAAATTTAAAGGTAGAAAGTACGAAAAAAAAGATTAAGAGACGTATCGGTAAAGAAGAATGGATACAAAGACTATTAATTATTGGTATGATTCTTGCTTTTTTGATTATGCTTGTATTACCACTATTACAATTGTTTACACAAGCTTTTTATGATAAAGATGGAGCTTTCATTGGTGTTGCGAATTTCAGTAAATATTTCACAACCCCAACATTAGTTCAATCATTACAAAATACGATATGGATTTCGGGCGCGACAACAATTATTGCAGTGACACTTGCTTTCGCTTACGCCTATGCGATCGCTCGTACGAATGTATTTGGAAAGCGTGTATTTCAATATGTCGCGTTGTTACCATTATTCGCACCAACGATGATGCATGGTATCGCACTTACATATTTATTTGGTAATCAAGGATTAGTAACGAAAGGGATGTTTGGTTTATTTGAAGGTATACAAATCCCTTTATATGGACCAGTAGGAATTGTAATGGCTGAAGTCATGTATACATTTCCGCAAGCATTTCTTATATTATTAATTGCTTTCCAAGGTTCTGATTATCGTTTATACGAAGCTTCTAATATGTTGGGAGCGAGTAAAACAAAGCAATTTCTCACTGTTACTTTACCTAGTGTAAAGTATGGATTAATTAGTGCGATGTTTGTTGTGTTTACACTTAGTTTTACTGATTTTGGCGCACCAAAAATTGTTGGTGGGCAATATAATGTACTTGCTACTGATGTATACAAACAAGTAATTGGACAACAAAATATGCCGATGGGTGCAACTGTCGGAATGATTTTATTAATTCCAGCTATATTTGCATTTGCAGTTGATCGCATTACGCAAAGAAAGCAGGCGAATTTCTTATCTTCCAAAGCAGTGCCATATAGAATAACGGCTAATAAGAAAAGAGATGTAGTCTCATTCATATATTGTAGTGTGATTACATTTATGATTATTCTTTTATTTGTGGCGGTTGGTATTGCTGCAAGTGTGAAAGTATGGCCATATAATATGAGTTTTACATTTGAGCATTTTAATTTTTCGAGTTTAACAGGAGATGGACTTGAAGCATTTAAAAATAGTGTGATTGTCTCAGCAGTTACAGCAGTTATTGGGGCAATTTTAACATTTATGTTCGCATATGCGATTGAGAAAATAGATCAGCTAAAGTTTTTCCGAAAAACAGGCTACTTTTTCTCGATTGTCCCTTTAGCAATCCCAGGTTTAGTACTTGGATTGGGATACGTCTTTTTCTTTAGTCAACCAACGATTCAAATACTTGGACTTTCAGTAACGAATCCGTTTCATTCTTTATACGGAACAATTGCTGTGCTAGTACTAGTAAACATCATTCATTTTTATTCGGTAACATTCGTTACCGCAACGACTGCTTTAAAGAAATTAGACCGAGAGTTTGAGCTTGTTTCGCAGTCGATGGGAATTCCGTTTTATAAAACATTCTTTAGAGTAACAGTACCGATGTGTTTACCAGCAATTTTAGAAATGGTGATGTACTATTTCGTCAATTCGATGGTAACTGTGTCAGCGGTTGTATTCTTATACGCAGCTGATTTTAAACTAGCTGCCGTATCAATCGTAAATATGGATGATGCAGGAAATGTAGCGCCAGCAGCTGCAATGAGTGTACTTATTGTTGTTACAAATATTGTAGTGAGAGTTGTATATGAATGGGGAACGAAAGTACTTCGTAACCGAACTTCACAATGGCAAAAAAGATAAGTGAGAAGGGTGATGGATTGTATGAAAATAGAAGCAGTTATTTTTGATTGGGCAGGTACGACAGTTGATTACGGATGTTTTGCACCACTGGAAGTATTCATAAAAATTTTTCGTAAACGTGGTGTTAAAATTACAGATGAAGAAGCCCGTAAACCGATGGGATTATTAAAGATCGATCATGTAAGGGCACTAACAGAAATGCCTCGTATTGCGAATGAGTGGGAGCGTGTTTTCGGACATTTACCAACAGAAGCAGACATTCACGAGATGTATGAAGAGTTTGAAGAAATACTCTTTACTATTTTGCCACACTATGCCACGCCAATTGATGGGGTGAAAGAAGTGGTTGCTTCATTACGTAAAAGAGGCCTTAAAATTGGCTCAACAACTGGTTATACGAGAGAAATGATGGACATCGTTGCAAAAGAAGCAGAAATACAAGGATATAAACCTGATGTTCTTGTGACGCCAGATGATGTTTCAGCAGGCCGTCCATACCCTTGGATGTGTTATAAAAATGCGATGGAACTTGGTGTGTATCCGATGAATCATATGATAAAAGTTGGGGACACAGTGTCAGATATGAAAGAGGGCAGAAATGCTGGCATGTGGACTGTGGGTGTAATTCTCGGTAGTAGTGAGCTCGGCTTAAGTGAGTGGGCAGCTGAAACTATGGATCCGGTAGAACTTCGTGAAAAAATGGAAGTAGTTCGAAAGCGTTTCGTTGAAAACGGGGCTCATTTTACAATTGAAACGATGCAGGGACTCGAAAACGTAATTGAACAGATCGAGAAACAAGAATTTATTATTTCATAAAAGGGGAAGAGGATCATGACTGAAAATCACTACTTATTATTAACGCCAGGACCATTAACGACAACAAAAACAGTAAAAGAAGTTATGCTATACGATTGGTGTACGTGGGATGTTGAATATAACACGATGGTGCAACAGGTAAGAGCTAAACTTGTATCGTTAGCAACGAAGGAAGAAGAGAGATATACAACAGTATTAATGCAAGGAAGCGGTACGTTTTCAGTTGAAGCAGTAATCGGTTCTGTCATTCCAAAAAACGGAAAGCTGCTTGTTTGTACAAATGGTGCGTATGGTAAGCGAATTGTACAAATGGCAGAGATGTTACATATAGATGTGGTGGTCAGTCAAACAGAAGAGTGGGAGCCTACTAATATTGTAGAAGTAGAAAAGATATTACAACAAGATAAAGAGATTACACATATTGCAGTTGTTCATTGTGAAACAACAACAGGTATTATCAATCCAATTGTAGATGTATGTAAATTAGGGAAGCAATACGGAAAAGTAACACTAGTTGATGCAATGAGTAGTTTTGGTGGTATTGAAATAGATATCGCTGAGTTGCAAATTGACTTTCTAATTAGTAGTGCGAATAAATGTATTCAAGGGGTTCCAGGGTTCGGATTTGTTATTGCAAAGCGCGATGAATTGTTGAAATGTAAAGGGCAGGCACGTTCATTATCTTTAGATTTATACGATCAATGGGAAACGATGGAAAATCAAAATGGAAAATGGCGTTTTACATCACCTACACATGTTGTACACGCTTTTTATCAAGCACTACTTGAATTAGAAAAAGAGGGCGGAGTAAAAGCACGTTACAATCGATATGATAACAATCAAAAACTATTAGTGAATCGAATGAGAGAAATCGGATTTAAGCCACTAGTAGATGAAAAATATCAATCGCCTATTATTACATCTTTCATTTATCCAGAAGAATGGTTTGATTTTGAGCAATTATACAATGAATTAAAGCGTGATGGATTTGTTATATATCCAGGTAAAATTTCAAAAGTAGATACATTCCGCATTGGAAATATCGGTGATGTACATGAGGCAGATATTCATCGCTTAGTTGATAGTATCGCTAAAGGAGTTGTTATAGGTTGAAAGTATTTTGCTTAGGTGGAGCAGGTAAAATTTGTCGTGAAGCAATTTTAGATTTAGTGCAATTTTCATCTTTTGAGACGATTACAGTAGCAGATTTTAACGAAGAAGAGGGGCTTAAAGTAGTAGAATGGCTCAACGATCCTCGCGTTGATTTTGTGAAAGTAGATGTAACGAATCATGAGGATACGGTTGCAAAAATGAAGGGCTATGACATTGTAATGGATGGTACAACAATTAAGTTAAATGGATTATCTACTCGATGTATTGCAGAAGCAGGTTGTCACGGTGTGAATTTAAATGGATTTGGTGAAGAAAATGATTCGCATTCTATATTTGTTCAAAACGGAAAAACATGTTTACCTGGGTTTGGTATGACGCCAGGTGTAACGCAAATGATGGCGATGCATGCAGCAAATCAGTTACATACTGTAGAGTCAGTTCGTGTAAGTCATGGTTCGTATCGTCCCATTGCTTTTTCTGCATCCATTACAGAAACAACGACATATGAATATGATCCACATTTGCCATCGCGTACAGTGTATGAAGATGGTGAGTTTAAGCAAGTGCCTCCGTTTGCGCGTCCAAGAGAAATTGAATTACCGGCGCCTTATGGTAAGACAACGCAGTATATCATACCGCATTCTGAAACGATTACGTTAGCAAAAGCATTAGAAAATAAAGGCGTTAAACTAATAGAGACGAGAGGAACTTGGCCAAAGCAAAATATGCAGCTCGTACGTGCATTGTATGATTACGGTATATTGCGTAATGATCCAGTTGAAATAAATGGAAAAGAAATCGGCATAATGGATTGTATTGCGAAGTATTTATTGCAATCGAAAGAAGGACAAGAAACAGAGATTTACGGTTATGCACTTCATGTAGAAGTAACAGGTATGAAAAATAATGAGAAACAAAGACGTGTATTATATCATACACACCCGTTATCTGATGGATCTGTTGTAGGATGGGAAAAATTAAGAGCTTATACGAGAAACGTCGGTATTCCATTTGGGATTGCTACAGAGCTAATCGCAAATGGGAATGTAAATAAAGTTGGTGTTGTGACACCCGAGGAAGCTTTTGTCAAACCACAAATTATTTTTGATGAACTAAAAAAGCGTGGTATTCATATTCACGAGGAAGTTTTCGTTGAAAAGGAAAGTTATAACTTTGTATAAGTAAGGCAGTGTATGAGGTAGAAATCAATGGGGTGAGGTTATGTCTGTAGTAGGTGAAGAAAGAAAGCGAACCATTCTTGAGAAGGTAGAGTTTAAAGGGAAGGTAAAAGTTTCAGAATTAGCGAGAGAGTTTGCTGTATCAACAGAGACGATTCGTCGTTATTTAGAAGAATTGGATCGTGAAAAGAAGTTGAAGAAAGTGTATGGTGGAGCCGTCCAACTTCCGGGAGCTGGAATAGAGGCACCAATGTTAGAACGAGAGATGCTACATATAGAAGAGAAGAAGCGAATTGGGTATAAAGCAGCAACATTTGTAGAAGATGGAGATGTTATTGCGATTGATGACGGAAGTACACCACTTCAAATGGTACCATATCTTGTACATCGCAAAAATTTAACGATTGTAACAAGTTCATTTCCAGTAGCAACACAATTAATTTCTTCTATTAATAAAAAGATGTTTCACGGTGAAGTTTTATTTATTGGTGGAAAAGTATCTCCAAAACATTCACGCGTATCAGGATCTATTTCGCAGCAAGTTATCCAGCAATTTCATTTTCATAAAGCATTTGTTTCGATTGATGGATTATTACCTGGTTTTGGAGTTTCTAGTTTTGAATTAGAAAAGGCTAAACTGTCAGAAGCGATGATGAAATTAGCAGAGAAAACATATATTTTATGTGATCATACAAAGGTAGGCGTAAAAGGAAATTACCGAATAGCAGCGTTTTCGCGCATTCAACATGTAATTTGTGATAAGAAAATGCCCTATAGTTTTGAAGAGGAAGTTAAAAGGCATAATATTCAATGGACAATTTGTTAAATACGTAGAACTCCCACCTGATTGTGAGGTGGGAGTTTTACTGCCTACAAATAGCGGGATAAAAGATTTGTATTTATGCAAAAAAAGTGGACACATTTTCCCATCTCTTTCATATAATTTACCAATACAAAAAAAGTTGGTCGAAGGAAAGAAGGGGAAGTATGTCAGAACGGATATATAATAAACTTGTATTGTATGCAAATATTTTGCAAAAAATTGGTGTCATCAATGAGAAGGAGAAAAATGAAATTCTTCATACGATAGGTAAAAAAGCTCTTTGAATAAAGGGCTTTTATATTTTTTGCCTTTAAAAATATAAATTTAATGTAATATTCTCGTTGACATCGATAATGATATTCATTATCATTTATTTATGAGTAATTGATAATGTTTATCAATTATAAAGATTATATATGATAGGGGATATTATTTTGAAAAAAAATTATATGAAGGCGCTAGTAGTAGCGACAACATTAGCAATTCCATTTGCTGCATACTCTACTCCAGCGTTAGCAGCAATAAAAATTGAAGCAAACCAATCGGTAGCGACAGCTAGTGAACGTACATACGATACTGAGATTAAAATATATAAGGATCAAAAAGACGAGCCATCTATGGTTTCTCAATATATAAAAGATCCTAAAGTAACGATTGCGGATGGGAAAAAAATTGTAACTGTAACAATGCAAGATAGCGATTATTTTCAATACCTTAGAATAGAGGATAAAAACCAACCTGGCGTATTTCATGATGTAAAAGTTTTGTCAGAAGATAAGAGGAAGAATGGAACGAAAGTAGTTCAATTTGAAATTGGCGAGTTTGAGAAGAAGCACAATATGCAAATGCATATACTTATTCCGGCTATTGGATATGATCACAAATATCAAGTTCAATTTGAAATTAAAGATCCAACTGTAGGTGACAAAGAAACAGAGAAACCAGATGATAACTCTAATTCAGGCAATATGGAGACGGATCATCCAGTTGATAATCAAAATATGATAACAGATAATAAATTAAGAGAGCTTGTTAATAAAAAGGTATTTAATAGAAAAGATTTAAATACACCAATCACGAAAGAAGAGTTATTACAAGTAAAGGACTTGTTTTTAAATACGAATGAGATACTGGATTATAGTGCATTAAAATATATGCCAAATTTAAAATCTTTAACAGTTGCGAATGCGAAGATAAAAGATCCATCATTCTTTACGAGCTTAAAACAATTGAAACATTTAGCTTTACGTGGTAATGAATTTTCAGATGTAACACCACTTGTTAAGATGGATAATTTAGATTCTCTTGATTTAAGTAATAATAAAATTACGAACGTTGCACCACTAATTGAAATGAAAAATGTAAAAAGTTTATATTTATCAGGTAACCAAATAGAAGATGTAACAGCATTAGCGAAAATGGAACAACTAGATTACTTGAATTTAGCAAATAATAAAATTACGAATGTTGCGCCATTAAGCGCGTTGAAAAATGTAACATATTTAACTTTAGCAGGTAATCAAATTGAAGATATTAAACCGTTATATTCATTATCTTTAAAAGACTTAGTATTAACACGTAATAAAGTAAAAGATTTATCCGGTATTGAGCAAATGAAGCAATTAGAAGAATTGTGGATCGGGAAAAATGAAATAAAAGATGTTACTCCTCTAAGTAAGATGACACAGTTAAAACAATTACACTTACCTAACAATGAGTTAAAGGATATTACTCCATTATCAAGTCTAGTAAACTTACAAAAGCTTGATTTAGAAGCGAATTATATTTCAGACTTAACACCAGCTAGCAATTTGAAAAAGTTAGTATTCTTAAGTTTTGTTGCAAATGAAATTCGTGATGTTCGACCAGTTATAGAACTAAGTAAAACAGCCTATATCAATGTTCAAAATCAAAAAGTATTTTTAGAGGAAACAGAAGTAAATAAAGAAGTAAAAGTACCTATATACGAGAAAGATGGTAAAATCTCTACAAAAATTCGTTTAAAGAGCGAAGGTGGTACGTATAGTAATGATGCAGTTAAGTGGAGTACACCGGGTGAGAAAGTATATGAATTTGGTGTAAAAGATCCATTTGCGGATACAGGAATCTTCTTCACAGGATCTGTGATTCAAAATGTGGTAGAAAGTAAAGAAGATAACACTTCTAAAGAAGACAATAATTCTAAAGAAGATGAAAAAGTAGGAGTAGTAGAATTTAAAGATGTACCAAAAGGACATTGGTCAGAGGAAGCAATTCATTATTTAGCGAAAGAAAATATTTTTAAGGGATATGGAAATGGACAATTTGGATTTGGGGATCGTATTACTCGTGGACAAGTTGCGTCTTTAGTACAAAGGTATTTGAAATTAGAAAATAAAGTAGAGCAGAAAGAGAGATTTACAGATACGAAGGGACATATGTTTGAGCAAGATATTGCTACAGTTGCGCAAGCTGGAATTATGCAAGGAGATGGTACTGGGGAGTTTCGTCCAGATGGAGTATTAACTCGATACGAAATGTCTGTAGTATTATATAAAGTATTTCAGCTAAAAGAAGATGAAAATAATAAAGTGAACTTTAATGATGTACCAACTGGTCATTGGGCAGAAGAATATGTGAAAGCGTTAGCGGACAATAACATATCAAAAGGTGATGGAAAAGGAAACTTTTTAGGTGATGATTTTGTAACACGTGAACAATATGCACAGTTCTTATATAACGCAATGACGAAATAAAAGATGAGAAAATACGTTATTCTTTGATTGAAAAAGAATAACGTATTTTTTATGTATAAAATGAAATAGTCAATATACAGGAGTATAGACATATGAATAGCCCTTTTTAAAGAAGAGACGTGAAACTATATTGACAAAAAGGCGTTCTCATGTGATAATTCAATTAAATTTTTAGAATAATCAAAAAATACTCCTTTTACATAGAAAGGATTCGAACATTATATAAATATTACGCCGGGGGTGACGAAATGTTATTTTTTCTAAAGAAATGGAATGAATTAAAAGATGTGAAATCTGAACTAGCACTTCGTGATTGGTTTTATGGTACAAAAATTAGCTTATCACTTTGTACGTCAAAAGAGCCGTTAACTTTTTTAGTAAACGTTGAAGGAAGAGATAAAGGGTTATTTTCAGAAGAAGATTTTATTGTTGTGAACTGTATGTGTGAACCAGTATTTGAAAATGAAGAAAAACCAGCTGCGGAATCATTTATGCATGCAGATATTTATAAAAAAAGTAGTGCAGAATGTATTCTACAAGTACAGACTGTAGATAGTCATTTAATATCAGAGTTGTATGGAGAAAAAGGGGAAGTAACATTCGATAAACGTAGCGTGGAACGTGTTTTTGGAAAAGAAGGTATAACAGAAATGACAATTCCCATTGTAGAAGATGAGAAAAAATTCGCAGATTTATTAGAGAATAATGTGCCGAATTTTATTGAAGGTGGAGGAGTAGTTCTCGTTCATAATTATGGCATGATTGTGTGGGGAAGAACTCCAGAATACGCGAAAAAATGGTTGGAGGGTATAGAATATTTAATGAACTACCATGTAAAATTGTTAATGATAAAAGGTGCAAAGAGCTCTGTTATATGAAATGTTTGTGATGTCGTTACAAGTCAATAAGTAAATGAAAGCGTTTTAAAAATAATTTTACTCATAAAATATAGGTCTCCTTATTATATATAGATTACATGTTGACATGTAAGGAGGAACATATTTTGCGAGTTAAATATCATTTTCTGCCAAAACAGCAAGTAACATTTTGCAAAATGAACGATTCAGGTAAGAAGGCTCTGCAAATTATGAATGAAAAGGGATTTCGAGCAATCCCTGTATTAGCAGAAGATGAAAAGAAATTCATGGGGATTATTTATAAAGTGGATCTTTTAGAAAAGAAGTGTAATGGTGGATTAGAGGAATTAAGTACGGAACATATGCTGGAAGATTCCACTGCATTTATTTTTGAAAAGGACTCTTTTTTCAGAGCATTTTATGTTATTCGTCGTTTGCCGTTTTTAGCTGTATTAAATGATTATAATGAATTTGTTGGCATCTTAACTCATTCCAATATATTTGATGTTATTGAGGATTCATTTGGTATGCGGACGGGTGGTTATATATTAACGATTGCAACACAAGATTGTAAGGGAACGATTAAAGAACTTGGGACATTGTTGAAAGCATTTCATATCGGTGGACTATTTACGCTAGATAACGGCGATCAATATATTCGCCGCGTTATTGTCAATATAACAGATGAGTTAAATGAAAAAAGATTAAAGCAATTAATCGAAAAAATAGAGAAAAAAGGATTCAGGGTGAGTCATGTAGATTATATTTAAGATGAAAAGGAAAGGGAGCAATTTGCTATATGCAGATTGCTCTCTTTTTTAGTTTGAGTCATGAATCTTATTTTGAAACAGGAGGCGGAGATAATGCTAAATCGGATAAAAAAATAAAATCTGCATGTTCACGAATTTTAGGAATAGAGGTTTCTATAACACGTGATGTAATTTCACCTGGAGGCCCAACATGTCCGATAGCTACCATAATCGGTTTTTTTTGAAGTTTTTTAATGAGTAATTGGGCTTGTTTTGAAATATGTGCCGCTGTGTACACGTCATCAAAAAATAATTGATTTTCAATAATTGGTACTCCTAATTCTTTCCCGATTTTTGGGACGACACTCTTAGGATTTGTTTTGCTATCTAAATAAAATAAACCGTGTTTTTTACAAGCTGCGAGTATAAGTCGTACAATTCTTTCGTCTGCAGTCACCTTTGATCCCATATGATTATTCATCCCAATTGCATGTGGTACTTCTTGAATCGCTTGTTCGAGTCGATTATTTATTTCTTCGTCGCTTAAATCAGTTGTAATTGCTTTTGGTCCAAGCCATTCTTTTTTACCTTTAAGCGGTTCCATTGGCATATGTATAATAACTTCGTGTCCTTTCTTATGAGCCGCTATCGCATCTTCCTTTGTGGAAGGAAGAAAAGGCATAACAGCAACAGTTAGTGGAATAGGAAGTGATAACATTTTATCAGTTCCTTTCATATTATTGCCGAAGTCATCAATGACAATAGCTACTTTATTTGTATGGGCCTTGGCCTCAACAGGAAACAAGAAGGATGGTAAAAACATAGTCAAAATAAGCAATGCAATCGTATATTTGTGCATATAAATAGTTCCTTTCTATATTATCAATCACCATTATGGTTTGCGTTTTTATATAAATTAAACAAAAAATGTCGAAGAAAAGTATATGGAAAATAGGGAATCCGCTATTTAATTGGTGTTTGTAAAAAAAGGAGATAAAAAAATTGTCTATTATTGCGAATGTATTTACAAAGATAGAATAATTTGTAATAATTCTCAAAGTGAGGGTAAAGATTTGTAAATTACAGGGAGAAAATGTTAAATTTTCTGATTCTTCAAATTCAAATATGATAAGCAGTTAAAAGTTCAATGGAGAAGTGAAGTAGAGAGCATGGAAGTATAATAAGGGGGATATGAATGTTTACTGTAAAAAGGAAGTACACATTAGAAAAGCTTTCACGTGATATTCATATGAAACGTGAAGAGATGATTCAATTAGGTTTAACGAGTGGGTTAAATAGTACGGAGACGATTCAAGTTAGTCAAGAATTGGACAAGCTTATTTTACAGTACCAGTGTTATAAAGAAAAACAAACACCAAAATGGTTATCAATTATAAAGGTACCTATTTTTCAAATTGGGTATGAAGGGAAATCAAGTAATTTTTGGCGAATGCTTGTGGCTGGTTTTATGAAATAAGTATAATTACCCTTTAGGGATAAGGATAATTATACTATGTGTAACGGAATTTCGATATGAACTGTCGTTCCTTCGTTTTCTATACTGTTAATAAAAATATGCCCGTTGTACATCTCTATAATTCGTTTACATATGACAAGTCCAAGACCTGTTCCAGTATCTTTATTAGTAAAGAACGGATGAAAGAGGTGTTTTTGAATATGTTTTGGAATCCCTTTTCCAGTATCTATAATTTGCAATTGTGCGTGTGTTTCATTGTTTGTTACGAAAATAGTTAGTGTATCGCCAGAAGTCATAGCTTCAATTGCATTTTTTGTAATGTTTAAAACCACTTGTTTCATATGGTCTTTTGAGCACCGGATATGAACAGGACGGTCTGGCAAATGTAAATGGAATACAATATTATGTAGATTCGCCTCAGATTGAATAATTAATGCTACCTCATTTAGAATGGTTCTCACATCATATGTTTGTTCAATGATTGCAGTTGGCTTTCCAAGAATAAGAAATTCACTTACAATTTCATTAATTCGTTCTATTTCTTGTTCGATGATGGAAAAATAGAACTGATCTTGTTCATCTTTATATTTCTCTTTTAATAGAGCGACGAGCCCTTTAATTCCGGTAAGTGGATTACGGATTTCGTGGGCGGTACTAGCTGCAAAAGTTCCAACTAATTCAATTTTTTGTAGTTCATTTTGTTGTCTTTCTAGTTTTGTTTGTCGTTTTAACAACATATATTGAGCGAGTAAAAATAAAATTGACATTAAAAATAAAGTAGCTATACATTCTACGGCAACCCACTGGTTTAAAGTTTTTTGATGAATAGGTAACGGAGAAACAGAGACCTTCCAATCTAATCTTTGGAGTGGAGTAGTAAGCATATTAGAATGTGCATCACTTGTTTCGTTATTATCATCGGTTAGAAAAACTACATCATACTTATCAGTTACTTCAAAATGGTATTGTGGCTTAATGGCATTTAAAGATGATGAAATGTAGTCAAAGCGTAAACTTGCTAACAATAAGCCTGAGAGCTCCTTCTGTTTATTAAAAATGGGGGAAGCAATCATAATAGCTTGATGGCCAAGAACACGATCTGTAATGACGGATGATACAGTTGTTTTCTTAGTTTGTAATGCGTTTTGAATATATTTACGATCTGAGACATCAACAGGTGGTCGGTCACCTTCCGATGCGATTGTAATGATACCTTCTGGTGTAGCGTAATATAGACCAGAAAAACGTGCATCGTTTCCATCTGTATCATGTACAATTTCTTTCATCCCATTAATATTTCCAGTCTCGGTTCCTACGACCTTTGCGAGCATTTCTAGGGCAGAAATTGCTTCGCCAAGGTGGTGATCTAAATAGTCTCTATATAAAAAGAGGACCGTATGGGCAACTTGTTTATTTTCTTGTTTCATTTTATACGAATGATATGAATAAAATGTAGCACCAATCCCTGTTGTTGGTAGGATAACAAGCAATATATATAAAACTATGCTGTGGAATTTGAACTTCAAATTTGGTACTCCTTCTTTTTTATTATCATTATATATAAACTATGTTAAAATTGTCATGTTTTTATTCAAGAATCATTCATAATATATTTGGGGAGAGATAATGAATGAGTGAATACTCATTCGGAATTTATATGAAGTACTATTTTGTTCTTTTTATTATTGAGAATTTAAGTGAAGGGTTGAAAGTTGTATGACATCAAATAATGAACGAGAAGATATTTCTCAATCTTTAAAAGTATTTATTGCATTATCTCGTGTACATCGTTCTGTTATGGATACGACAAATAAGTCTATACAAAGTAACGGTTTAAATCCAACTGAGTTTGCTGTATTAGAACTGCTATATCATAAAGGCGGTCAACCACTTCAGCAAATTGGTGAGCGTATTTTAATAGCTAGTGGTAGCATTACATATGTTGTAGATAAGTTAGAGAAAAAGGGACTAGTAAAGAGAATTCCATGCCCGAATGACCGACGTGTTATTTATGCACAATTAACTGAATCTGGAGAGAACTTTATTTCTTCTATTTTTCCAGGGCATGAGCAAGTTATTCATCAGTCTTTTGAAATGTTAACGAAAGAGGAAAAGGAAGAATTACTGGATCTATTAAAAAAGATTGGAAAGTATGAAAAGTAATAATATGTTCCAAAGGAGCTTTGGATAAAGAAATCCAAAGCTTTTTTGTTTACATGTAATGATGGCAGTATATGCCGTATTTTGTTGAAGAATAAGAGGAGATTTGGAAGTAAGTATTGAATTATAGTAAAGGATGCATTTAATGGAGAGGAGGCTCGTTCATGTCATTTAAAGACTATGAATATAAAAGGCCAAATATTGAAGAATTAAAAGAGAAATTTACAGCTGCTTTAGAGAGGTTTGATAACGCAAAAACTGTAGAGGAACAAAAACAAGTCATTCATTCAATTAACGAAATTCGTAACGATTTTGGTACAATGGGGAATCTTTGTTACATTCGTCATTCTGTTGATACAACAGATGCTTTTTATAAGAAAGAGCAAGATTTCTTTGATGAATTCTCTCCAGTTGTACAAGGATATGGTACAAAGTATTATAATGCGTTAATTCATTCTCCATTCCGTGAAGAATTAGAAGCGTATTATGGGAAGCAATTATTTGCTCTTGCGGAGTGTGATTTAAAAACATATTCTGATGAAGTCGTGAAGGATTTACAATTAGAGAATAAATTATCTTCACAATATACACAATTATTAGCATCTGCAAAAATTAATTTTGCAGGAGAAGAAAGAACGTTATCACAGCTTATTCCATTTATGCAAGGGAAAGAAAGAAATGAACGTAAAGCAGCAAGTGAGGCGTATTACGGATTTTTAGCTGAGAATGAAGAAGAGTTAGATCGTATTTATGACGAGCTTGTTAAAGTAAGAACAAAAATCGCCAAATCTTTAGGTTTCAAAAACTTTGTTGAACTTGGATATGCAAGAATGTACCGTACAGATTATAATGCGGAAATGGTAGCGAATTATCGTCAGCAAGTGCTAGATTATATCGTTCCCGTCACAACGGAATTAAGAAAACGCCAACAAGCACGTATCGGTGTAGAGAAGTTAGCGTATTACGACGAAAACTTTGAATTTCCTACAGGTAATCCAACTCCAAAAGGAGATGCGGATTGGATTGTTAATCATGGGAAAACGATGTATAAAGAGTTATCGGCTGAAACAGATGAATTTTTCAATTTCATGTTAGATAATGATTTATTAGATTTAGTTGCAAAAAAAGGAAAAGCTGGCGGTGGATATTGTACATATATTGAGAATTATAAAGCGCCGTTTATCTTCTCAAACTTTAACGGAACATCTGGTGATATTGATGTATTAACACATGAGGCAGGCCATGCTTTCCAAGTATATGAAAGTCGTAAATTTGAAATTCCAGAATATAATTGGCCAACATATGAAGCGTGTGAAATTCACTCTATGAGTATGGAATTCTTCACATGGCCATGGATGAAGTTATTCTTTGAAGAAGATGCAGATAAATATTACTTCTCTCACTTAAGTTCAGCACTTCTGTTTTTACCGTATGGTGTATCTGTTGATGAATATCAACATTATGTATATGAAAATCCTGAAGCATCACCAGAAGAGCGTAAGACAGCATGGCGTAATATAGAGAAAAAGTATTTACCGCATCGTGATTATGAAGATAATGATTATTTAGAGCGCGGTGGATTCTGGCAACGTCAAGGACATATTTATAGCTCGCCGTTCTACTATATTGACTACACGTTAGCACAAATTTGTGCACTGCAATTTTGGAAACGTGCAAGAGATAATAGACAAGAGGCATGGGAAGATTATGTGAATCTGTGCCAACAAGGTGGAAGTAAATCATTCTTGGAATTAGTAGAAGTTGCAAATTTAACATCACCATTTGCTGAAGGTTGTGTGAAAAGTGTTATTACAGAAATTGAAGCATGGCTACAAGCAATTGACGACACAAAATTGTAAAAAACATGCGCTTTTTTTCACATGTTTAACATCGACATAATGAGAAAATGATGAGATAATAAAAGAAAATTCAGAATACTAAAGAGGTGTTTCTAATAAGGGGCACCTCTTTTCACCAACAAAAGGGGGGAAAGAAGTATGCTTCAATCTAATATGGATGTGAGTTTAGAAAGTTTGGTGAGCTCATTACAGTCTACCCGAAGCACGCTATTGTCAGAAATTGAAATGTTAAATGATACAGAAGTGAATGTAAAGCCACGTCGTGATAAATGGAGTATTATTCAAATTTTGCATCACTTGCATTTAGTTGAACAATCTGTCACGTCTGCCCTTGTATATGCCTTACAAAAAAATGAAAGAAACACGACTCCATTTAAAGACCTCCAACTTACGCTGGATCGCACACATAAACGAGAAGCTCCTCAGCAAATGAAACCAACAGAAACGCTAATGAAAAAACAGCAAGGAATCCAATTACTAGAACATTCACGACAAGAACTATTACATGCGCTTCATAGCGTTATAGATGAAAAAGACCTATTTGAAAATGGGTTAAAGCATCCTGTTTTTAATGATCTGAATTTATATCAGTGGGTTCAATTTCTTGATTTGCATGAACAAAGACATCTTACGCAGTTAAAAGAAGCGAAACACGCAATTTTACAGCGATAATTAGGAAGAAGTGGGAGACCACTTCTTTTTCATATGTGCATAGTTTTTCTTCTTATTTTGGAATACTACAGAGAGAAAGAAAAGAAGGAGTTGAAAAGTATGTCCAAGAAAAAGAAAGAAGAAGAGCGCGCTTGGAAAGCACGTAAAGAAAATCAAAAACCACATGGAAAAGTGAAAGCTTTTGCTGAATTAGTTGAAGGAACAGAAAAAACGTGATGAGTATTTCATCACGTTTTTTGTATGAGTGGAAAAGTTAATAAGAAAGTTGTACCTGTACCTTTTTCACTTATAATATCAATTTTTCCGTTCATAGCTTGCACAACACTGAATACGACCATCATTCCAAGACCAGTACCTTTTTCTTTTGTTGAATAGAAAGGGGATCCAAGACGTTTTACTTGTTCTTGATCCATACCAACTCCTGTATCTTTTATATATAATTGAATATGCTTATGATCAGGAACTAATGTGAAATAAAGATCACCGCCTTTTGGCATGGCCTCAATGCAGTTTTTTAAAATATTTAACAAACATTGATTTAGTTTTTGTTTTTCTCCCGCGATAAAAAAAGAAGTACTTTGCTTTATATAATGTGTACGCACATTTGTTAAATTAGCAAGCGGTGTAATTAACGATAATGCATGCAGTAGTTCTTCTTCTAACTGTAATGTTTGTTCTTTTTCAATACTTGGTTTTGCAAAGGTTAAATAATCTGTAAGAACGTGATTTGCTTGTTCGATTCCGTTGATGGCTATGTCAATATATAATTTTCGCTCTTGCTCAGTGCATGTATCTGACTGCAAAAGTTGTAAAAATCCTTTTGTTGAAGTTAACGGATTGCGAATCTCATGAGAGATGGACGCTGCCATTTCGCCAATTAAATGAAATTTTTCAGCATTCATAAGTTCGTTTTGGAGACGAACTTGAGTTTGTAATATGTGTAGTAAATATAAAATAAGAATCGTACCAAGTATCGTACATAACTCATACACAATAATATGTGGTATATAATCAGTCTTATTTGTAACCTTTGAAAGGAAGAAAGGTATCCAACTCAATCCGTATGTGAGACTGTATATAATAGCGAGTGTTATTTTTATACGATTAGAAGTTCGATTGAAAAATTTATATGTAAATAGTAGAACAATAAATAGAAGGATAGAACCGATAAGCGATGGGAAAACACCTATTCCTCCTAATAAGAAGCGATATATATTTAATACAACTAATATTGATCCACCAGCAATAGGACCTCCGGTTAATGTACCGACAACTAATACGATATGACGCATATCAAATTGAAATCCATAATTTGTTTTTGCTGCGAAAGTGATACATAGTATAGTAACGAGGCAGCATAATACAATAAATATAGCTGAATTTAATTTAGGAGAGCGTTTCCCTTTTTGATTCCAAAATAAATGGTATACGAGCATTGTAACAAGGATGAATAATATATTTAGAAAGAGATAAATAATAAAGGATTTCAGTGGGATGCCTCCTCTCTTCTTATAGTAAATTAATCATACTATAAAATGAAAGAAATGAAATGAGAAATAGCGGAAAAATCAGAAATTTTTTCTGGTAGTATACAATATGTTACAATAAGCTTTGTCAATGAAAGAAGGAATTCCGTGCAATGCGCGGGAGAGGTTCGCGAACTCCCTCTATAAAAAACTATGGAAACAACAATATCTTTAGGTATTGTTTTGTTTTTTTATTGTGACAGTTCAAGAACGTTCTTTCTTCTTATTCGTAGTAGAGAAGGAGAATGAGTGAAATGAAAAAAGAAAAGGCAGTTGTTGTTTTTAGTGGAGGACAAGATAGTACGACATGTTTATTTTGGGCAATAGAGCAGTTTGCAGAAGTAGAGGCTGTAACGTTTAATTACAATCAACGTCATAAGCTAGAAATTGATTGTGCAGCGGAAATTGCAAAAGAGCTAGGAATTAAACATACAGTACTAGATATGAGTCTATTAAATCAACTTGCTCCAAATGCGTTAACGAGAACGGATATGGAGATTACACATGAAGAAGGTGAATTACCATCGACGTTTGTAGATGGACGAAATTTACTGTTCTTATCATTTGCTGCTGTATTAGCAAAACAAGTTGGGGCACGTCATATTGTAACGGGTGTATGTGAAACTGATTTTAGTGGTTATCCAGATTGCCGTGACGTGTTTGTGAAATCGTTAAACGTTACTTTAAATTTATCTATGGATTATCCGTTTGTAATTCATACACCACTTATGTGGATTGATAAAGCAGAAACATGGAAATTATCAGATGAACTTGGAGCATTCGAGTTTGTTCGAGAAAAAACATTAACATGTTATAACGGAATCATTGGTGATGGTTGCGGTGAATGTCCAGCATGTCAACTTCGTAAAGCAGGATTAGATACGTACCTACAAGAACGCGAAGGAGCGAGTAACTAATGGAGAATTTCTTTGGATTTCGCATCGTAGAAAATTTGCAAAAAATGGACAAGGATATTCAGCGTAAACAGCTCAAATATCATAATAAACGAGTAATGGTCAGCAAGGAATTTACTTTTGATGCAGCACACCATTTACACTGTTATGAAGGAAAATGTAAAAACTTACATGGTCACACATATAAAGTGGTATTTGGGATTAGTGGATATGTAAATGAAATAGGTCTTGCAATTGACTTTGGAGATATAAAAGAAATTTGGAAGAATGAAATAGAAATTTATTTAGACCATCGTTATTTAAACGAAACGTTACCAGCGATGAATACAACTGCTGAAAATATGGTCGTTTGGATTTATGAAAAGATGGCAGAAGCGTTAACAAAAGATAATCGTGTGAACGAATATAAAGGAGCTCGTGTTGAATTTGTTCGTCTATTTGAGACTCCGACTAGTTATGCAGAAGTAAGACGGGAGTGGATGCTCGATGAGTAAGATCCCTGTCTTAGAAATATTTGGTCCGACTATTCAAGGTGAAGGAATGGTTGTAGGACAAAAGACGATGTTTATCCGTACAGCTGGTTGTGATTATAGCTGCGCTTGGTGTGATTCTGCTTTTACGTGGGATGGATCTGCTAAAGATCAAATTAGACAGATGACAGCAGAAGACGTTTGGAATGAGCTTGTAGAAATTGGTGGCGAAAATTTTTCTCATGTTACGATTTCCGGTGGAAATCCGGCATTGCTGAAAAATATTGAGTTTCTTCTTTCTATATTAAAAGAGAATGGAATGCGAACGGCAATCGAAACGCAAGGGAGTAAATGGCAAGATTGGTTACTTCAAATTGATGAGGTAACGATTTCTCCAAAACCACCAAGTTCGACAATGAAAACTGATTTTCAGAAGTTAGATGCTATTATTCAGAAACTATCAGGAAAAGATATTAGTTTAAAGGTAGTAGTATTTGACGATTATGATTTCGAGTATGCAGTTAAGATGCACGAACGTTATCCAGATGTACCATTTTTCTTACAAGTAGGGAATGATGATACAAAAACTGTGGATGATACGATGTTGATTAAAAAGTTATTAGATAAGTATGAGTGGCTTATTGAAAAAGCGGTTAACCGTAAAGAAATGAATAATGCAAAAGTATTGCCGCAGCTTCATGCGTTAGTATGGGGAAATAAACGCGGAGTATAATGAGAAGGGATGTTTAAAATGGCAGGAAGATTAGATGAAGATTTAAAAGATGTAACATTATTAGGAAATCAAAATACAAAATATTTATTTGAATATAGCCCAGAAATTTTAGAGGTTTTTGATAATAATCATCCAAACCGTGATTATTTTGTAAAATTCAATTGTCCTGAATTTACAAGCTTATGTCCGAAAACAGGCCAACCAGATTTTGCGACAATTTATATTAGCTACATTCCAGAACAAAGAATGGTAGAGAGTAAATCTTTAAAACTATATCTATTTAGTTTCCGCAATCATGGTGACTTCCACGAAGATTGTATGAACGTTATTATGAATGACTTAATTAAATTAATGGATCCACGTTACATCGAGGTATGGGGTAAATTCACACCACGTGGAGGGATTTCAATTGATCCTTACTGTAACTACGGTCGCCCAGGAACGAAGTATGAACAAATGGCTGACTACCGCATGATGAACCATGATTTATATCCAGAAACAATCGATAATCGTTAATATATAATAGAAAGAAAGGATCTGTATAACATACAGATCCTTTCTTTCTATTATATTATGCATTTTGATTAATGACAGTATAGTTTTTATGACTTACAACTGTAAGAGGTTCCATATCTAGTTCTCTAAAATTCTCCATAATTGTTATATCTACAATAACGGAGTTTTGATTTACTTTTTGAACACGGCCTTGCATTCCACCTTTAAATTCAATGATATCTCCAGTTTCTGCGATCTGCATAAGCAACTCTCCTTGTTACAGTTTTCCCAAAAAAGAATAATTTTGGTTTTTTTTATTTCCTCTTATTTTGAACCATATTGTCCACTTTGTAAATGTTTCCAAAGTAAAAATTCGAAAAATATTCACTTTTTGTAAGAAAATATGCAAAAATGTCATGTTATTAGAAAAAAAGAAAGGTTTAAATGCAGACATCTTTATATAGGGGTATAATAAAAATATACAATAACCTACTAAAGTGGGAGAAATTAGAGGCGGTAAAATGATGTTTGAATTTGTGGGGAGTGTTATAGTATTAACTTTATTTGTATTTTCTTATATAAATTTAAAAAAGATTCGTCATCATGAAACGACTACATATTTTGATGGGATGGATGGGATACATGCTGGGGTCACACATGAGAGTGGGGGGGATATGTAAAGTTGTATAACTTTCTTTTTTTGCGTGGTATGATATGTAAAAATAGTACATAATAGAGTTCGTAAGTGATGAATGGAGAGTGGAAAGAATGAAGATTTCTTTTATTCGTCATGGTCGCTTAAATCGTACTATAGAACCAATGACGGTTACATCCTTTCATGAATGGATGAAAGGATATGACTTACATACTATAACAGAAAAAGCACCTATACCAATGGAAACAAGAGAAGCGGTTGAGGCAGCAAAATTGATTGTATCAAGTGATCAACGGTGTGCTGTACAGTCAGTAGCTGAATTAATGGATTCTTTATCGTTTATACAAAATCCTCTCTTTAGAGAAGCTGCAGTTCCCACGAGCTTTTATGCTCCGAAATGGATAAAATGCAAGCCTAACGTATGGATGTTTATCGGACGAACATTATGGATACTTGGTTACCATAAAGATGTTGAGTCCTACAAGGAAGTAAGAGAGAGGGCAAGACAAGCGGCCTACTTATTACATCATTACGCTCTCGTACATGGAAGTATTGCTCTTGTAGGTCATAATTATGTGAATGGAATGATTGGTGCCGAACTGAGAGCGATGGGATGGTCTGGTTCTCCTATTTTGCACAGAGAGCCATGGGGATGTACAACATATACGTTTCATGAGGCGATGAATGGAAATGTATTAAATACGAATTTAACATAAAAGCACACGATTTATATAAATCGTGTGCTTTTTTTAAGATATAGAAATTTTGATGTTCAATCGTTTTACGAGATGTGCATAAGGTTCGCCTACAAGCATAACGATCTGATCTTTTTTATAACCTAGTTTTTCGTATAGTGAATAGGCACGTTTGTTTTCTAAATTAACAAGTAATGCGATTTTTTCATGCTCCTTTTCAGTTGCATGGATTTCAGCAGCTTCAATTAATTTAGAACCAATTCCTTTTCCGCCATGTGCACTTGAAACGGATAAAGTATCAATGTAATATTCATCAAGTTCAGCTTCTTTTTCTAACGTAATCGATTCATCTTTATGTAATTCTCTTAAGTGATGTACGATTGGTGCATCAAGCATTGTTGCTTCACTACCGTGATAAGCGACAATAACTCCAACTGCATCCCCGTCTTGCTCATATACAAAACAGTTTTCATAGCTCAGTCGATTTTTCTCTTTTGAGAACCATGTTTCAAGTCCTAGTAATACTTCTGTCTCAACTGTGCTACCTGTGATTTTTTCAGCAATTTCGTGCAGAGCGTTATACAATAAAGGTGCTACCAGTTTCGCATCTGTCTTTTTTGCTTTCCGAATCATAGTATCCCTCCTAGTTCTATTCATATATTGTAGCATAGCGGTGTGAAACTTTGCATAATTGAATGTCGAAATGTTTGATATAGAGAAGTAGCTATGTTAGTATATGATATTTAGTGTACATATACTAAAGAGATATCTTTTGAAAAATAATGAAAATGAAATGAAGGTATAGCATCTGGATAATTTTACAGTTGTTGACCTATAGAATATAAGATAAAATAAAATATTGCATAGAGGTGAAATACATGGATAAAGAATTAGCAAATACAATTTTGGATCAGCTGAAAAATGGTGAAATAAAGGAGTATGTTGTTACAAAAGATGTATTTTATACGTTCAGAGAAGTTTTAGTAAATCGAGAAGACTTTAAACATTTCATTGGTAACGCACAGCGCGGTGGACAGGTCATTTATACATATTCAGAAACGCCACGTTCGTAACTAAAAGAATATAGGGAGGAGACTTATGGGCGATTTTAAACAAGGCATATTACCGCATTGGGATTATATGTGGAAAGATAGAGCCGGAAATCGATTTATGGGGATGGTCATGTATCCAGAGAAACGAAAGTGTTCGACAAAAATGCTTCATAAAATAAAAAGAGCATATGAAGAGGCTGTAGAAATTAAAGTAACTGTACAAGTTCAACATACATGTCAGTACGTTGAAGGAATGATTGTGTACTTTGATGAAGAAGCTCCTGTATGTACAATGATTGATAAAGATGAAAATCCACATCATATATTTGTAAAAGATATTTTGCGTATTGAGCACTCTGCATAATCTTTTCATAAATAACTTGAATTTCCATAATAATAATAATAATAATCTTTTTCTATAATAGTTATCTTTTAGTATGTAACGCGAATCGAAAGTATATGTATAATATTTAATAAAGTAAAGTTGATAAATGTAATCGTTTTTTAGAACAGATTATCGTTTCATGTCTGTTCTTTTTTGCGTGATGCTGGAGAAATATATTCCTCCAGCATTTGCCGTTTTATGACAAAATATATTGTTAACTTTTTTAAAAATAAGGTTAAATTCGTTGACAACTTTTTTGAAAAGCACTTTATTGACATGAGTTTTAGAATGTTGTTTCATAGTCATTGTATTGAAAAAAATCGACGGTCTTGTCGAAAAGTAAAAGTTAAAAAAAGAAAGAATTTATACATATATCTTGTGTCTTATTTTGAAACGTAATACAATATATAGAGAAATCAAGAAACAACATACAGAGAGTATAGATTGAAAAGGGAGGGTCGGAAATGTTAGTTGCATATGATTCTATGACAGGAAACGTGAAGCGTTTCATCCACAAATTAAATATGCCGGCCGTTCAAATTGGTGAAGATCTAGTAATAGATGAAGATTTTATTTTAATTACGTATACAACAGGTTTTGGCAATGTACCAGAACGTGTTTTAGAATTTTTAGAGCGCAATAATGAAAAATTAAAAGGCGTATCTGCAAGCGGCAATCGTAACTGGGGAGACATGTTCGGTGCAAGTGCTGACAAAATTTCTGCTAAATATGAAGTGCCTATTGTATCAAAATTTGAGTTATCAGGAACAAATAACGATGTAGAATATTTTAAGGAAAGGGTGCGGGAGATTGCGACACATTGAACTGAATAATGAAATCACGCAAATGCAGGACGGTTTTTATCAGCTTCATAAAGATAAAGAGGCATTAGAAGTCTTTATGGAAGAAGCTAGAGAGAATACCGTTCATTTTAATAGCGTGGCAGAGCGAATGGAGTATATGAAAGAACATGATTACTATTACAACGTTCTGGACGAGTATAACTTGGAGGAAGTAGAAGAGGTATATAACATCGCTTATGGTGAAAACTTCGAGTTCCAATCTTATATGGCAGCATCTAAGTTTTACAAAGATTATGCGTTAAAAACAAATGATCAAAAACAATACTTAGAAAGCTATGAAGATCGTGTAGCAATTGTGTCATTATACTTAGGACGCGGTGATGTTGCGAAGGCAAAACAATTCGCAAGCATGATTGTCAAACAAAACTACCAACCAGCGACACCAACCTTTTTAAATGCGGGAAGAAGCAGAAGAGGAGAAATGGTGTCTTGTTTCTTGTTAGAGATGGATGATAGCTTAAATTCAATCGGCTTTAACATTAATACTGCAATGCAATTATCAAAAATCGGCGGGGGAGTAGCTTTGAACTTATCTAAGCTACGCGCACGCGGTGAGCAAATTAAAGGTATCGACAACGCTGCAAGTGGTGTAGTACCTGTTATGAAGTTACTTGAAGATTCGTTTTCATATGCGAATCAGCTTGGCCAACGAAAAGGTGCCGGCGCAGTATATTTAAACATTTTCCATTGGGACATTATTGAATTCTTGGATTAATTGGTAGTCCCTCTATACAGTAATGTGTATGAGAAAACCTTGTGAACCTAACCAATAGGGTGTCGCATTAGCGGCTAACGGTATCAGTTGAATAAGGGGTAAAAGAAAAAGAACCCGCGAAGAAGCTGACTAAGAGAGCCTACGGTCCATGTATGTGGATAGCAGGTAATACCGTGCCAAGCTTGAAAGAAATGCTATTTGGGTGAAGTGGAATCTTATATTCACCGGAGGCGAGATTCCATGAATTGTGGAATTTATTTGATAATTAATAAGGAAAATAGGAAGTTTTATATTGGCAGTTCTAATAATTTTAAAGTACGATTTAAAACTCATAGAAATCAATTAAATGCTAATCGGCACCATAGTAAACATTTACAAGCAGCCTGGAATTTATATGGTGAGAATAAATTTGAGTTTAAAGGGATAATCGATTTACCTGAGGATAAGCTTATTCTTCATAAGATTGAGCAAAGTTTATTAAGTCAGTATTATGGAAAACCGTATTGCTATAATGGACATCCTATCGCTAGAGGTGGGGCGTTGAGTGGAGAAAAGAACCATATGTATGGGAAAACGCACTCAAAGGAAGTAAAAAAATTCCTTTCTGAAATTAATACTGGCCCTAATAATTATTGGTATGATAAACCTCAACATATGGAGAATATGAGATCTAAGATTACTAAACGATTTCATGGTAGAAAGCATACCGATGAAACAAAAGAAAAAATGTCTAAATCTCGTAAAGGTAAAAAACATACAAAAGAAACATGTATGAAGATAAGTAAAGCTCAAAAACACCAATATAACTCTGGAAGAGAAAAGCAAAAAAAGCCGATTGTTATAAATGACATTTACTATGAGTCTTTAGCGGAGGCAGGACGAGCATTTAATGTGCCTGCTAATACGATAAAATATAGAGTGCTATCAAATAACTTCCCTAATTATCAATACTTTCAAGAAGGTGTAGAGACTATCGAACGCACGTCATTAGACGAAAGCTAGTAGAGTAGGCTGGAAATAGGTACCAGTCGAAGTGCAAGGCAACCAGTTACAGGTTGATGATATAGTCCAACCTTCATAGAAATATGAAGACGAGTTGACCAAAAAAATAAATGCCGACGAGAAGAGCCGTATTCAGTCTCTATCAATCGGAATTATCGTTCCAAGTAAGTTCTTTGAGCTTGCTGAGAAAAACGAACCTTTCCATGTTTTCGCGCCTTATACGGTGTATAAAGAATACGGAAAGCATTTAGATGACATTGATATCGATGAAATGTACGATGAATTAATGAGCAATCCAAAAGTGAAGAAGAAGCCGCTAGATATTAGTGCGCGTGATATGCTTATTAAAATTGCTATGATTCAGCTTGAGTCTGGTTATCCGTACTTAATGTTTAAATCAAATGCAAATAATCAACATCCACTGAAGGATATTGGAACTGTGAAGATGTCGAACTTGTGTACAGAAATCTTCCAGCTTCAAGAAACTTCTGAAATTAACGATTACGGTACAGATGACATTATTCGTCGTGATATTAACTGTAACTTAGGATCGTTAAATATCGTAAATGTAATGGAAAATAAAGAAATTCGTGAAGCAGTTCATGCGGGAATGGAAGCTTTAACAGCTGTTTCTGATATGACGATCATTCCGAATGCACCAACTGTGAAAAAAGCAAATGATGAGCTTCATTCAGTTGGGCTTGGCGCAATGAACTTACACGGATATTTAGCAAAAAATAAAATCGCTTATGAAAGTGCAGAAGCGAAAGAGTTCGCTCGTACATTCTTTATGATGTTAAATTACTACTCGATTGAGAAAAGTATGGAAATCGCTAAAGAAAAAGGCGAAACATTTAAAGACTTCGATAAGTCTGATTATGCGAACGGCACATACTTTGAAAAGTATGAAACGACAGATTATAGTCCAGTAACTGAAAAAGTTCAGCAACTATTTGAAGGAATTCATATTCCGACAAAAGAAGATTGGAATCAATTAAAACAACAAGTAATGGAGCATGGTTTGTACAATGCGTTAACATGTAGCGCCCCTAGACAGTGATGTTTAGAGGAAAACGGCTTATATGCAGGAAAGTCCTAAGAGTTCTTTCTACCAAGTACACATAGAAATGTGTGTATGGCGAGGGGTAATGCCTAAGGTACGGTAAAAAGGAAAGAAATTGGATGATCTGCAGGGAAGTACCTAAATCAAATTGACAAGGTAAACCCTCAACGACTACCATAGCCGATTCTTATATTGTGGTTTGCCTCAGAGGAAAATAAGAAACACAATTAAGAATATGGAATAGTCTACTCCCACTTCATGTAAGAAGTGTTAAAGTGTCTCGAAAGAGAGGGTATGTAGGATCGTCTTGCCATTGCTCCAACACAATCTATTAGTTACGTTCAAAATGCAACTTCAAGCGTAATGCCGATTGTAAGTCAAATCGAATCAAGAACGTATGCGAATGCGACAACATATTATCCAATGCCGTATTTATCAAAAGATACGTTCTGGTACTATAAATCTTCTTACGACATGAATCAGTTTAAATTAATTGATTTAATCGCAGAAGTTCAAGAACATATTGACCAAGGAATTAGTACAATTCTTTACGTTAATAGTGATATTTCAACACGTGAATTAGCACGTTACTACATCTATGCACATAAAAAAGGCTTAAAGAGTCTGTATTATACGAGAACACGTAAATTAAGCGTGGAAGAGTGTGTGGCTTGTACCGTTTAATGGCATATTGCCATACTAAATGAATAACCCAACAGTATGAGCAGGGTTATGAACCCTGCTCATACTTGGTTTGTTCTACTAAACGGTTAGCTTTTCATTATTAGATGGAAATTTAACCGTTCAGTAGAACAATAATAGATATAGGGGTGATTCAATGCGCGCTGTTAACTGGAATAAAAAAGAAGACGATTTCAGTTTAATGTTTTGGAAGCAAAACATCGCTCAGTTTTGGACAGAAGAAGAAATTGCGGTTTCGTCTGACAAAAATACTTGGGTGCAATTATCGAAAGAAGAGCAAATTGCTTATAAGCGTGTATTAGGTGGTTTAACACTTTTAGATACGAAACAAGGCGGCGAAGGGATGCCTCTTGTACTTGTTCATCTTGAAAATTTACAAGCAAAAAGTGTATTAGCTTTCATGGGTGCTATGGAAGAAGTACATGCGAAGAGTTACAGTCATATTTTCACGACGTTAGCTACTGAAGAAGAAATCGATGATATTTTCGAATGGGTAGACAACCATCCGTTACTTGAGAAAAAGGCTGGTATTATTACAAGTTACTATCGTCGTTTATTAAAGCCTGAAGTAACGAAAAAAGAGTTATACATGGCAATGGTAGCAAGTGTGTTCTTAGAAAGTTATTTATTCTATAGTGGATTCTTCTATCCACTCTACTTAGCTGGTCAAGGAAAACTGACGGCAAGTGGCGAGATTATTAACCTTATTATCCGTTAACTTATAGCGGCTTTTGGTGGAGATACCAATTGAAAAACCCTTTTAATTGCTGGGAACCCCTATTGTAAATTTATCTGTTTTATTATTGATGAATATATACATTCAGGTTATTCTCTAACTATCAATAGATGGAAAGGAGAATAGCTGATAGGGCAATCAGCAGCGAAGCCTTTATCTAGCGATAACATGTACGGAAGTATCAGACATCGAAAACTGTATAAACAGTGGTGGGTGCGATACGTAGATAAAGGAACGTTCAACGACTATCCCAATGGCGGTGAAATTCCGCAATAGGAGTAGGGCCAAGCGGTGGGTGAGAATCCCTTAAATCGAAATGGAGGGCTACCTGAGAAGGTAGATGATATAGTCTCTTCTTACAGGAAACTGTAAGCTGTGTAAACGGCATAGGAGTAGCGAATCTATGTGAAGGTGAAGGATGAGTCAATTCACGGCGTATTCGTCGGTATTTTAGCACAACAAATCTTCGCGGAACTTTCTGCAGAAGATCAACAAGAAGTGCAAAAAGAAACGCAAGAGTTATTAATGGAACTATATGAAATCGAAATGGCATACACAGAAGAAATTTACACTTCTATCGGTCTTGTAGAAGATGTAAATCGTTTCGTTCGTTACAATGCGAATAAAGGACTTATGAACTTAGGACTTGAGCCGAAGTTTGAAGAGGAAGAAATTAACCCAATCGTTTTAAATGGTTTACGTACAGATACGAAAAACCATGATTTCTTCTCTGTAAAAGGAAATGGTTACGTAAAAGCAACGAACGTTGAAAAGTTATCTGATGATGACTTCGTGTTTAATTTTTAATATATGATCATAAAGAAAAGCTGTCTTATTCATTGATAAGACAGCTTTTCTTTATGGTTTTGTTTACATAACACTATTATTTTCTTATAACGATTTCTGTTTGAAAAATTCTATCCAGCTAACGGATAGAATTTTTTTGTAAGTAAATGGGTATTTACAATCCTTTTGTATCAGTGTATTATTTAACTAGTACACCGATACAAAAGGAGGGAAGAAATGAAAATAGTGTTTTCTCCAAATACACCAATTTACATTCAGGTAATGGAATACATAAAAAAAGAAATCGTAACAGGACATTTATTGCCTGGTGATAAAATTCCTTCTGTACGTGAATTAGCGAGTGAATTACAAGTAAATCCAAATACGATTCAGCGTACATTTCAAGAGCTAGAACGAGATGGAGTTGTTGTAACGCGTAGAGGAATGGGACGATATGTAACGAATGAAGGGGAGAAAATTATGGAGCTGCGAAAAGAGATGGCGAAAGAATTACTTCACTCTTTTATAGATGGAATGGACAATTTAGGTTTTTCAGAAGAAGAAATTGTTACAATTCTTCGTTCTTCATTACATGAGAAAAGGGAGGAGAGCGAATGACAGAGTTATTAAAAATAGAAAACTTATGGAAGAGGTACGGATTGAAAGCTGTGATCCGTGAATTAAACATAGAGATTACTGAAGGGAAAATTATAGGGCTTGTTGGAGATAACGGGAGCGGGAAAACGACGTTATTGAAAATGATTGCTGGTCTGCAGCACCCTTCTGAAGGTAGCATTACAATCGCTGGTCAAAAGGTAGGATTAGAAACGAAAGAAATTGTTTCTTTTATGTCGGATAAACCAGTATTTGATGATTGGATGACGGTAAAAGATTTTTTATTTTTCTACCGAGATTTTTATAAAGACTTCGATATTCAAAAAGCGGTAGATACGGTTGCGGAATTTAAAATACCGTTAGAAGAAAAAATTACAGCTTTATCAAAAGGGATGGTTGAAAAGCTACAAATTATTTTAACGTTTTCTCGGAAAGCGAAGTTATATGTACTAGATGAACCACTAGGCGGAATTGATCTCATTTCTAGGGCACACGTACTGGAACTTATTTTACAGTTTTATCGCGAAGATTGTACGATACTAATTTCGACGCACTTAATAAATGAAGTTGAAAATATTTTTGATGAAGTGATCTTTTTAAAAGATGGAGAAATTGTATTGTATGAAAATGTAGAAGAGTTGCGTTTTCAGAGAGGAAAAGCTGTTACAGAGGTGTTTAAGGAGGTGTTTAGTAGATGAAGCCGAGCTTAATATATATGTACAATATAAATAAAAAGCAAATAATTATTTCTTTGTTATCATTTATATTCGTTGTCGCTGTAGCTTTCGTAAGTTTGGGAAATTATATTAAGCAAGAATCAGGAGAAGTAAGACAAACAATTATAGTTAGTTTCGTTATTCTAGTATATATAACTTTTTTAGCAATGATAGTTATTCAGGCGGTGTCTGCATTTGGAAAAATGACTGAAAGCACATTATTTCGGTTAACATCGATATCCGGTAAAAAGATTGTTTTAGCAATATTGTTATATGCTGTAATTTATTTACTTATTTTTGAATTAATAGGCTCTATTTTTTTATATGGTATTTCTATGAAAATAATAAAAGGTACAGAGCTCTATGAAGTATTATTTACACAAAGTGTATTCAATCCACTAAAGCACCTCTTTAGTACTATGTTATATGTATTTAATTTATCTAGCATATTGCTAGTATTACTTTTTTCAGTAGCAAGCGTTAAAGTGTTTTCTTTGAAAAAGAAGAAGTTAAAATATCCAATTATATTTTTCTTATTTTTACTAGTAACAAAATTATTAGGTACTATATATGGAATGTTGGGTGGTCTTGCACCTACTGCACCTTTAATAAAAAAATTAGTATATATAGATGAATCATCAGGGGCGGATGTGTTGCTCTATCCGGAAAAACTTATGAATTTATATAGCCTTAGTTTTTCTATAGGAATATTTATTCTACTTGTTTATATAACAGGTCGCATAATCGATAAAAAACTAGAAGTCTAAAGGAGGAATCGGCATTGGGAAACGTAGTAGTAAAGTTGGAGAATGTTCGAAAAAGGATTGGTGGAACGGAAATTATTCGCGGTTTATCATTTGAAGTTCGCGAAGGGGAAGTGTACGGGTTCCTTGGACCGAATGGTAGTGGTAAAACGACGACAATTCGTATGATGACAGGTCTTATTTCAATGACAGAGGGCGATATTACAATTTGTGGTCATAGTATTCGCACGGAGCGTGAAAAGGCACTAGAGCAAATTGGAGCAATTGTAGAAAATCCTGAACTATATGATTATATGACAGGAATGCAAAACTTAAAGCATTTTGCGAACATGGCCATTACACCAATTAGTAAAGAGCGCATTGCTGAGATTGTAAAGCTTGTTGAACTAGAGCATGCGATTCATAAAAAGGTGAAAACATATTCACTTGGTATGAAACAGCGTTTAGGAATTGCACAGGCATTACTTCATCAGCCGAAAATTTTAATTTTAGATGAACCGACAAATGGATTAGATCCAGCTGGTATTCGTCAAATTCGTGATTATTTACAACGTTTAGCGAAAGAAGAGAATATTGCTGTAATCGTATCAAGTCACTTATTAAGTGAAATTGAACTCATGTGTGATCGCGTCGTTATTATTAAGCAAGGTGAGTTTGTACAAGAGTACAACTTACATGAACAAGCAAAACATGATGAGACAGTAGTTGTAGCGTTTGAAGTAGATCAAGTACAGAAAGCAAATGAAATCGTTCAAGGTAAGGCGCAAGGAAATGTCATTGTAGTATCTGTAACGAAAGAAGAAATTCCACAACTTGTAAAGAAACTTGTGAATGACGATGTGCTTGTATACGGAGTTACTGTTCAAAATAAAACGTTAGAGGACGAGTTCTTAGCGATTACAGGGGGAGTGAAAGCGTAATGTTGAAATTAATTCAAAATGAATTTTTAAAGTTGCATGCGAAAAAAGGTATGTATATTTTAATTGGTGTTATTGCAGTATTGGAGATTTTGGGAGTTTTAGCGATGCTGAAATGGGGAGACGGAACTGAATTTAAAGGATCCTATTTAGATTTTGCAAGTTCAGAGATTGGTTTAATTACTTTGTTTGCAACAATTTTTGGAATTACGATTGCTTCTCGTATGATTACGGATGAGTTTCAAAAAGGTACAATTAAGCAGCTATTAATCCGTCCAAGAAAACGAATGACAGTTTTATTCTCTAAATATATTACAGTATTACTTACTATAGTATTTATCATATTTGCTAACATGATCATTTCAATGATTATCGGCGGAATCGTAATGGATGGTAGTAAAACAGAATTAACGTTAGGAATCGTAATGAAATCTACTGTATATCAAGTACTTTCACCGCTCTTCTTTGCGACACTTGCATTTTTCTTAGCGAACGTATTTAGAAAGTCTGTCTTACCATTAATTATTACGATGTTCCTCTTCTTCTTACAAGGAGCAATTAATATGATGTTAATGATGTTTGCAAAAGGTGTAGCGAAGTTTGTAGTGTTTTTCCATTTAAATTTAAGTGTGTACGATAGCAATAAATTAGTAAGCGGCGGAGCGGAACCTACATTTACAGAGTTTACATTTACAACTTCATTATTACTTGTAGCTGTATACTTTGTTGTATTACTTGTAGCATCAAGTGCATTATTCCAAAAACGTGACGTATTATAATAAAAGAAATCCCCGCTTGTAAAAACGGGGATTTTTATTACATAACTTGCTCAGGTAGTGCAACTTGAAGAGCAGTAATATAGTATTTTAAGAGATATGTTGTTTGAAAATAATTGAGAAAAATAGGAAGAGTTTCAACTATATTCATATTATAATTTAGTTATCCGACCATTTACTTTTACTATCTTTGGAGGTGTTCTATATGCACTATGCATTTTCACGTATAAGACTGCGCAGCTTTTTTGGATGGATGATTATAGGATTGTTCCTTACGATGATCCCATTAAGTCTAGCAAATGTTTCTGAGAATACGATGGAGGTTATTTCACAAATAACTTTATTTTTTGTATTTCCGTTATTTTGGTTATACGTAAAAACAAATAAAAATAATGTTGTATTCAATAGTTTTTTTGATAAACCAGGACGTTTACCGTGGGGATTAATTGTATTAGCAACGATAATGGGAATGATTTTTTCCGTTGGTATATCTCATATTCAATTTTACATATTAGCACATACGTTACCGAATTTCTTAGTTACTATGTTAGAAGACGGAACTGTTATTAATACGAGTAACATATATATGACGATATTTACTTTCATTTCAGCATGTGTATTAGCACCTATTATGGAAGAGGTTATTTTTAGAGGTTTCTTTTTACAGCGAATGGCTTATAAATGGGGGATTAAAAAAGCTGTCATTATATCTTCCATTATTTTTGGCTTAGGACATTTTGATGTTATTGGTGCGTTCATGTTTGGTGTTGTTATGTGTCTTTTATACATAAAGACACAAAATATATGGACGAATATCGCTGTACACGCTTTAAATAATTTCATTGCAACAAGTATGCAATTTGTTGGCGGAGAAGAGAGTAGCGCAATTTCAATTCCTGAATTACAAGCGCAAAGTAATGTATGGATCGGTATCGGTCTTACAGTTGTTGGATTACTTTGGTTAATTCCTTACGTTTGGAAACAATGGCGTACGGTAAAAGAAGTGGGTGTGCCACCAGTGCGCTTCATAAATGAGGAAAAAGTAGTGAGTGCATCACAAGAAAATGAAGTGTATAGTCAAGTGATTGTAACAGATAGATTGATGGCTGTAGAGCTACCAGATGAGGCTGTAAATAAGCTCGGGTTAGAAGAAAATGATTATGTAATAGTATCTGTAGAAGACGATAAAATCGTTATAAAGAAAGCGCATGATAGATAAGTAAAAAGTAGCTCCTTGTGAGCTACTTTTTACTTTGTGATAATTTCCACACGAAAATTATTGCCGTTCTTTACATATTTAATATCTGTAACAGTGCGGACTGCTTTTAAAATCTCAACTTTTTCACCAATTCGAGGGATAGTCGGAACATTGTCCCAAATGCCAAGCAAGTCATCTAATTGTGCCGTTTTTTCATAAAACCAGATTTTCAATGTAAAGCCCCTTTCTCGAACTATATGTATTTTAATACATAATATATTATTTTTATTCTTATTGTAAGGGGTTTTTATATATTTTATGAATAAAAATTAATTAATCTTCTGGAAAGATATGTTCAATATCAGGAGTAAGAGATATTTCTGATAATACGATATGAGAAACAGTCGTTGCATATGAGGAAACATCATTAATAAATTCTTCAAGTTCAACGAGTGAGGGAACAGAAATTTTTACAATGTAGCATAAGCTTCCTGTTACGCGGTAACAAAAACTTGCAGATGGATAAGACTGAATAAACTGTTGCATACGTGTTGTATCACCATTTTTTAAAGTGATTTCTAAAATACAATCTAAAACAAGTCCTGCTTTTTTATAATCGATATCGATTGTGTATTTTTGAATAACACCTTCACTTTCGAGTTTACGAACACGTTCTGCAGTAGATGGAGCAGATAAGTTTACTCGTTTCGCCAATTCACGCATGGATAGGCGACTATCATTATATAATTCATTTAAAATTTTTCGATCAACACGGTCTAGTTGCATTTGTAAATATACCTCCAGTAAAATAATAATTTTTGTAAAGGAAAAATATAAATTAAGATTCATATGAAATGTAAAGTGAACTTTATTTATTTTACAATAAAATAGAAGGAAATAGGAGGGGAAATGATGGAGAGAATTTCATTATCAAATGTGGGAAATACAAAGTTTCAAAAGTTATTAGGGCATAATCCAGAGTTATTACATTCATGGAGTATGGTAGAGAATACATTGTATAGTAAAGGAACTTTCTCGGCAGAGTTGAAGGAGCAAGTAAGAAGAACATTAGCTTACGGGAATGAATGTCCGTACTGTATGGCAAAGGGAAGGCCTGATGATATGCAAAAAGTAGAGGAAATAAGTGTAGCCGTTACTTTTGCACATACGTTTGTTCATGATAAACAAGCGATAGATGACAATATGTTTCGTGTGTTGAAACAATACTGGACGGAAAAAGAAATTGTAGAGCTTTGCGCTTATATTTGTTTTATTACTGCGTCACAACAATTGGGTTTTCTGTTTCAATTGCAGCCGAAAGAAGGAGAAAATGATGAATAATCAAATAGCACTTATTATAATTGATGTACAAAAGGCGTTTCAATTACCATACTGGGGTGAGAGAAATAATCTTTTTGCTGAAGAAAATATGAGAATTTTGTTAGCAGAATGGAGAAAAAGGAAACGACCAGTTTTTCATATTCAACATGTAAATAAAGAAAATGATCAGTCGATGTTTTATGAGGGAGCGGAAACAGTCAACTTTAAAGAAGAGTTGCAACCACTACCAGGTGAAGTGGTTATTCAAAAATCTGTTAATAGCGCATTCATTGGGACAAATTTAGAAGAGCAATTAAGAGAGAACAAATGTAATGCAGTAGTGATTGTAGGATTAACGACAAATCATTGTGTGGAGACTACGACACGAATGGCAGGGAATTTAGGATTTAAAACATATTTAGTGAGTGATGCGACGGCTACTTTTAACCGTAATGGTCTAGATGGTAAAGAGTATAGTGCAGAAGATATTCATAATATGACACTTGTAAATTTACATGAAGAGTTTGCTACAATTATGACGACAAAAGAAGTATTGAAATTATTTTAAGAAAATAATTGCGAATTATGTAGAAAAAAATAAGAATATTTCGTATAATTTAAGTACAATTATTTTGAAAATAGGGGTGGCATCATATGGAGCAAATTCCGGTAAAGAGAATAGAAGAAGTACTTGTTGTAGCAGGGGATGATAAACAAAAGCAAAAGGAATTTTATGAATTGCTCTTATCTACTGAGTTTTATGTTGCTGGCTCACTAGAAGCTGAGGACGGGGCAACAGAAGGAATACTTCGTTTGCGTCATTTCCAAGGAGAGGGTAGATGGATCGTTCCGTTCTTTACACAAATGGAATTTGTAAAAGACGTGTTGCCAGAAGGAACACCCCTTATTACGATACGTGGGAAAGAATTATTTAGTAGCATTGAGAAAGATGCTACAGCAGTATTAAATGTCGGTACTGATATAAGTAAAACATTTATTCCAGAAGAAATTGCAGATATCGCATCTGGACGAATTTTTAACTATTATAAATAAAGTGAAACTTTAATCAGTGGGGGTTTTCTTCATCCCCCACTGATTATTAGTTGAACCAATCGGGCTTTTATGGGCAGTTAATCCCCCACCTAACTTCTTTGCTTTCGCTGAATTTTGAGGTGGGGGTCTTACTGCCCATTAAAGCGGGATAAAAGGAAAAGCGTAATCGCTTTTCCTTTTTAATTTGAACACGGAGTGGCTATGCCAGAAGAAATAGAGAGTGTTTTATTATTTGTATTTATTGTCGCTGTAGCTCCAAGAGGGATTCCGATGTTTGGGCTTATATGTCCAATCGGTAAACCGAATAGGACAGGTATAGCATATGAAGTGAAATATTCATATAGTATTGTTTGCAATGATTGAGATGGTTTAGAAGGAGTGCAGTCATGACAACTTGTAAAAATAACACCACTACATTCATTAAACTTTCCAGATAAGAGTAGTTGATTTAACATACGATCAACGCGATACGGTTCTTCCCCAATGTCTTCAAGCAATAAAAGTTTATTGGCTGTATTTATCTCGTAGGAGGAGCCAATGATACTCGTTAACACCGCTAAATTGCCGCCAACTAACTGACCTGTAACTGTACGGGAAGAGCTAGGTACGATACATTCTGAAGCAGATAAGATAGTTGAATATGGGTGAAATAGTTGGTTGAAAGAAGATAAAGAAAGAGAATCTACACCTTTACCTAATTCTTCTACCATTGGGCCATGAAAAGTAACAAGCTTTGCATAACGTGAAAAGGCAGTGTGTAAAGCTGTAATATCGCTATATCCCCAAAAGATTTTAGGGTTTTGCTGAATGATTTCATATTGAATGTGAGGGAGGAGACGAGCGCTTCCGTAACCACCTCGTGCACAGAAAACGGCCTTTACTTCATCATTTGAAAATGCTTCATGTATATCATCGAGCCGGACTTGATCCCTTCCAGCTAAATATCCGTACTTCTCATAAACACTCTTCCCGATTACTACAGATAAACCCATTTCTTGTAGTACGTTTACCCCTTTTAATACATTTTCAATTGTTGGTGGGCCGGACGGTGCAATAATCATTACTGTATCACCTTGTTGTAATGCATTTGGATATATCATTGTTTTCAGCCTCCTTCACTTTCAATATATTCGCTTCATAGGAAGTTCAATCCTTGTAAAAGAAGGGGAAAGTTTGTCAAATAAAGAAGATATAAAGGGAATAGGAGGAGAAATGATGTTTACAAGTCGAGTTATAGATACATTACAAATTAAGTATCCCATCATTCAAGCGGGTATGGCAGGTGCAATTACGACGCCTGAGCTTGTTGCAGCTGTAAGTAATAGCGGAGGATTAGGAACGCTTGGAGCAGGCTATATGAGCCCTGAACAAATTCGTGATGCAATTTATAAAATAAGGGAACGAACGGATAAGCCTTTCGGTGTGAATTTACTGCTAACGAAAGAGATACAAATAGAAGAAGAGAAGATAAATTTGGCCAAGGGATTACTTAGCGGAGTGAATAGAGAATTCGGTATAGAGGAAGAAGAGCAGTTAAAGCTTCCAAAAAGTTATAAAGAACAATTACAAGTGTTAGTAGAAGAAAACGTGCCAGTCGTTAGCTTTGCATTTCAAACGTTAGAAAAAGAAGAAATAGATGAATTGAAAAGAAGAGGAATTAAAGTCATCGGAACAGCTACTCATGTGGCAGAGGCGAAAGTACTTGCTGAATTAGGAGTAGACATTATTGTCGGTCAAGGTAGCGAGGCGGGGGGGCATAGAGGAACGTTTATCGGGAAAGAACAGGACGCTATGATTGGGACGTTCGCATTAATTCCGCAGTTAGTAGCAGTTGTCCCTCATATCCCGATTGTTGCAGCAGGTGGTGTAATGAACGGACAAGGGCTTGTTGCGGCATTTACACTGGGGGCAGAAGCTGTTCAAATGGGATCAGCCTTTTTAACGAGTGAAGAAAGTATTACGCATGATGTATATAAACAAGCGGTTTTACGTAGTACAGATACGAGTACAACTGTGACTCGTGCGTTTTCCGGGAAATATGCACGGGGTATTCGTAATGAATTTATAGAGAAGCATGAAGGGAAAGAAGAAGGGCTTCCGATGTATCCAGTGCAAAATGTATTAACCTCTAAAATACGCCAAGAAGCAGCAAAACGTAATAAAGGAGAATATATGTCGCTTTGGGCAGGACAAGCGTCATCATTAGCACGAATGGAATCAGCTCAGCATGTAGTGGAGCGAGTGATGAAAGAAGCAGATAACGTAATCGAACAATTGCAAAATGTATATAGAAAAAGACCACTTGAATAATTCAAGCGGTCTTTTCTTTAGTTTGCTTTATAAAATTGTTGGATGGCTTCATCGATATAAACCCAGCCTTTCCAACCTAAGTGCATGTGATCTTTTAAGAAGTACTTATCATACTCATGATTTGAGAAGTCGGCAATTGGATAGCCAGCTTTCTCAATTTGCTCATGAACTTTCTTATAGTACAATTCTCGGCGTTCTTTCGGGAAGCCAGCGTAATCGTACCAAGGACCTTTTACAGGAACAGAAATGAAGAGTGGTTTTGCACCAGATTGTTTTAATAAATCAAGTACAATTTGTAAATCTTCATATTCTGGCGATTGATCATAAGCATCATTTTTTAAGTAGCCTTCACGTTGTTTTAATTTCTTCTTGATTTTGCTGTTGAAGTAACCATCTTCGATACCATATTCGTTAGATCCAGATTCCGCTGCACCTGTTTGATCTGCATGTTTACGAGCTTCATCCCAGTTCATTTGTTTTAATGAAGGGTCAAGTTTTTCTTTATGCGGTTTAATATCAAACATTGCTGTAAATAAATCTTTGCGATCTAAAATGTTTCGATAAATATAAGCGAAAGGTTTAGCAGCAAGTGCTTTTACTTTATGCTTTGTATCATCGTAAACGATACCTTCAAGCGAAATTTTAAGTAAAGTTTCTTTCTTAACAATCTCAAAGTTTAATAAACGTTTTGCAATTTGCTTTTTCATTTCAGGTTTTACATCATCGTTGAAAATGAAGTGGTAACCTTGTTGTTTTGAAAAGTTAGGTGCAAAGTGTGTTTCATCAATACCTTGTGGCACAAACCATTGCGGAGAAAGAACGAATACCATTTTCTTATCCTTCAATTGATCCATTGTAGATGCAAAGTTTAATACATGTACAAGATCTTGTGTTCCACCGCGTCCAAGTAGGAATGGTGTGAAGCCTTCAGGCTTTACTTTGAAATAGTTTGATGGATGGTAAGCATCCATACGTGCGAATTCTGATGATCCATACATCGGAAGGTATTTCGAGTCTGCTAACATCTTTTGCTGTAAAATCATACTTTGAATCTTTTCTTCTTTTAAAGAAGTTGCAGCTTGTTCTACTTTTTCATCACTTAAAAGTGGAAGTAGGAAGCGCGTTGGAATAAGTAAGAATACAGCAAAAAGGGCCAATGCTAAAAGCATCGGACCAAATTTTGCTTTGTTCATCGGATTTCTTCCAACTTCTTAATAACCATGTTTGGAGTAGCCCACTCGTCACGGTCAAAATCAGAAATAGAAACTTCAATATCTAAACGCTCTTGGAATTCAACTAATAAAGATACTACAGCGAAAGAATCAAGAATACCTTCTTCAAATAATTGAACATCTAAGTTTTCTTTCACAATATCGTTTTCACATACTTCTTCTAAAATATCTAATACTTGCTCTTTGAATTCTGCCATTTTTAAAATCTCCTTTATATCCGAAATATATTATATGTGCAACTTCTTATTAGTTATAAGAAGAGTGCATTAAAAGTATCTGTTAAGGTGTCCAGAGAAAATAAGGAAACCGAAACATACAACGTGGAACGTAATTACGATCGCAAGGACGTGTGTAAATTTATTGTTTGGCCAAAACTTATGCTTCTTGTTTTTTCGTTCGAAAATATCGAATAAAATGAACAGTGCGGCATGATAGAGACCATAAATAATGTATTGATACACATGCTCACCAGTAATATGCCAAATTCCCATGATGAAAAAGTTTAAAAATGCACCGATATACGAAATTGTGTAACGGTTCTTAATTAACTTTTTCTTCGTTGCAAAAAAGACGAAACGCATGTAAATAAAATCACGGAACCAGAATGATAAACTCATGTGCCAGCGGTTCCAGAAGTCTTTAATATTACGGCTAATGAATGGCTTATTAAAGTTTTCTGGCGTCTTAATTCCCATCATATAACTTACACCAATTACAAATGAGCTGTAACCAGCAAAGTCGAAGAATAAATATAAGCTATAGCTATACATGTAAATCATATTAGATAGAATTGTATCTTGCTGTGCAAATGCGGGATCCATAAAATATTGTTTTATTAAGTAAGCGATAATAAATTTATACAAGAAACCTTGGAAAATACGGTTTAATCCTGTATATAATAAGTTTTGATACTCCTCAGCGCTAGGTGGCTTTTGAATATCTTTTTGGAATCTACGGTAACGATCGATAGGTCCCGTTGAAATAGCTGGGAAGAATAAAACGAATTCCCAAAAATTAAAGAAGGATAGTTCTTTAATTAAGCCATCACGAACCTCAAATACCATTTGTACTGCTCTAAATGTTACATAGGACATTCCTAGAAATACAATAAACTTTAGATCAGGTGCAAACGGTGCGATTTTTGCCAAAATAAGTGGCAAAATCGATAAAATAACAGCTACACAAAAAGTGAGTGTACTATTCTTTTGTTTTCTTAATAATAAATAGCCTTTAATTAAGGCATATTGCCAAATAATAAATGCGGCTAACATAATTGCTTGCTTCGGTTTATCCGAGAAGATAATAGCAAGCATGACTAGTGTTAAAACGGCATTATATTTACGCAACATTTTACCTTTTAATCCAGCTATGATAGTAGGTATTAATAAAATGCCCACTATAGCGAAAAAATAAAATGATCCATATGCGGTCATGCTGTAACCTCACTCAATAATTTTTTGCGATCTACCTTTCCATTTGGTGTCATTGGAATAGAAGATTGATACATGAATTTACGTGGAATCATGTAGTTTGGTAATCGCTCATTGAGTTCTTTTTTGATTGCAGATGTTAATTTGAATTCTTTTTCAAATGAATGTTCTCCAGGAACAACAACCGCTAATAAATAATCGTATTTCTCACCTTTTTTAATTGGAACGATAACTGCTCCTTCTACGTAAGAACAAGCACGAAGGTGATGCTCAATTTCTTCTAATTCCATTCGATAACCATGCAGCTTAATTTGGAAATCAAGACGACCATTATAGAATAGAAGACCATTTTCAACATAGCCAGCATCGCCTGTTTTATAGGCGCGCTCACCGTCAATCATAGTAAATGCTTTTTCTGTTAATTCAGGGCTTCCTAAATATCCAACGCTTACGCTTGGACCAACAATTACGATTTCACCTTTTTCACCATCAGGCGCAATCGTACCATCTTCTTTCATAATAAGAAGGCGGCAGTCTGATTTACAGTAGCCAACTGGAAGTGATTTGTATTGATCAAGCACTTCTTCTGTAACGTGAATACCTGTTACAGCGACAGTAGCTTCAGTTGGACCGTACGTATTCATAATTGTTGCTTTTGGGAAACGCTCAATTAATTTTCTAGCTACTTCATTTGGTAACACTTCACCGCAGAATAAGAATGTTTTCATGTTTGGTAGCATACTCTCAGAGAAAGATGCTTCCATTAAACACATCTCTGCGAAAGATGGTGTGGAAGTCCATACTTGTATATCCGATTGCTCTAAAGAAGCAAACAAGTCTTTTGGACGTGCAATCATATCTTTATCGATTGCCCAAAGTGTCCCACCTGTTACTAATGATGGGTAAATATCCATGACAGATAAATCGAATGAGAAAGGTGCTTGGTTTAAGAATACTTGCCCCGTTTGTAAGTTGAAATCTTCTACAGCCCATTTTGTAAAGCTAACAAGGCAGTTATAAGTAATCTGAACCCCTTTCGGATTACCTGTGCTTCCTGATGTGTAAATAATGTAGAAGTTCTCATCACCTTTTACCGCATGTTCAGGATTTGGAGTGTTCCCTTTATGAGTAAAGAAAATATCTTTTAAGTTGTCTTCACTTACGATGCGAACTGGTAAATCAGTTACAGTTACTGCTGTTGCCGATAAAAGTAATTTCGCACCAGAATTTTCAGCAATACGTTGTACACGATCAGCTGGGATAGATAAATCTACAGGGATGTAAGCATGTCCAGCTTTTACACATCCTAAAAAGTTAATAATCATTTCAGGTTGCATATGGCCATACACCATAATTGGTGAACGATCGTCTGGATACTCAGAAGAAATCCAATGTGCTAACGCATCAGAATCTTCCTTTAATTGTTTGTACGTAATTTTCGCATCTCGCCAAACAAAAGCGGTTTGATCAGGCGTTTCTGCAGCCCACTTTTCAATTTGTTCTAATAACTTCATAACGTTCCCACCCTAGAATTCATTGTAAATAAATGTACTTGTGTTTGTATCATGGAATCCATACAACCAAAGTAATGCAAATAAAATTGCAAGGTAATAAACCGTCTTTGCAACCCATTGTGTGAGTGGTCGAGACCATATCTCTTTTAATCTTTCCATGTCTTTCCCTCTCTTAATGAAATAATAGCTCTTTGTAGGTATCATGTCCTACATTATTGTGAAAAAAACAAAATCCCACATTTTAGGTAAAAATAAGTCAAAAGGCTCTTTTTTGATATTAGCACTAAATACTAAAAAAGAAAATCCCTAACTTAGCAATTATATTACATTCAGCATGAATTTGTAATGGGTTTGACATGTAAATAGAAAGGAGATTGTGTGAATACATAAAAGTGGACTATAAGAATACGTAAAAATACAGTATTTGTTTTTATTAATCATTCAAGATGGAGTAAACTTTTAAATTTCTAGTTATTTTGAAAAGGAGGAAATTATCATGAATAGAGTGTGGAAGAATCTAATTTCGGAAGAAAATATCGTGAAATGGAGAAGGCACTTCCATAAGTATCCGGAATTATCATTTCATGAAAAAGAAACTTCGCAATTTATATATGATACATTATGCTCATTTTCTTCTTTTGAAGTAACGAGACCGACGAAGTATAGTGTACTAGCAATTAAAAGAGGTATGAAGCAAGGGAAAGTAATTGCTATTCGAGCTGATATAGATGCTTTGCCAATTCAAGAGGAGACAAGTAAACCTTATACGTCTGTGAATAAAGGTGTAATGCATGCATGTGGGCATGATGCTCACGCGGCTATTTTGTTGGGTACAGCAGAAGTGCTAGCAAATATAAAGGGAAATTTTTCAGGTGAGATTCGTTTATTCTTTCAGCATGCAGAAGAGGTGTATCCTGGCGGGGGACAAGAAATGGTTGAAGCAGGCGTAATGGATGGTGTTGATTATGTAATAGGTTTACATGTTATGTCAGGACTTGAGAGCGGGAAGATAGGCATTGCGTATGGGCCGATGATGGCTGCACCAGACGTATTTACAGTTGAGATTCAAGGCAAAGGAGGACACGCGGCGCGACCAGAAGAAACGATAGATCCTATTGCTATCGGAGCACAGATTATTACAAATCTACAACATATCGTATCAAGAAATACAAGTGCTTTTATGCAAAGGGTTGTTTCAGTTACACAATTTCATGGGGGAACGGCTGACAATATTATTCCTAGTACAGCAACTTTAATGGGAACTGTTCGTTCATTTAATCAAGCATTGAGGGTGGAAGCAGAAGGGAAAATCGAGAAAATTGTGAAAGGAATTACAGAAGCACATGGAGGATCGTATACATATACGTATCGATATGGATATGATCCCGTTATTAATGATGAATATATTACGAAAATAGTAGAAGAAAGTGCACTACATTTGTTTGGGAATGAGCGTGTTGTGAAGCTTGAACCTTCTATGGGTGGAGAAGATTTTTCAGCATATTTAAGAAAAGCATCTGGTTGTTTCATTAAATTAGGAACAGGTAATGAAAATATATATACTTGTTATCCACATCATCATCCGAAATTTGACTTGGATGAATCAGCATTAATTTGTGGAGTGGAGCTATTTTTAGAGACGACTATAAGATTACTAAAATCATAGAAAAACAAAAAAAGGCAACTGCACTCTATTGCAGTTGCTTTTATTTCTTTCCGTCAGAGAGGGCTGAGAAAGAACTATGCTCATTTATAGTATATGAATAGCTAACGGACAAGCTTGTACATTTTAATCATTTTTAAAAAAAAGTTGTTGACAGTGATAATCAATATCAATTAATCTAAAAATAGTTGAAATTGATAATTATTATCAATAGGATGGATGCGACATGTTAATGAGAAAAAATTTTCACCTTCTGCGGAGGGGATTAAAAGATAAAAATAAAGATGTTGATCAGCATATGGAATGGCAAAGAAATGTAATTCGGTCTGAATATGTAGATGAGAAGAAGAGCATTCAAACAGAAAAAGAGATACAAAGTAAAGGGAGAGGTTCAGTTGAGTAAGTTAGTAATGATTTTTGCAAGTATGAGTGGAAATACAGAGGAAATGGCTGACCATATTGCCGGCGTAATTCGTGAAACAGAAAATGAAATTGAAGTTATTGATATTATGGATTCACCAGAAGCTTCTATATTAGAACAGTATGATGGAATTATTTTAGGTGCATACACTTGGGGAGATGGTGATCTTCCTGATGATTTCTTAGATTTTTATGATGCAATGGATTCTATTGATTTAACTGGGAAAAAAGCAGCAGTATTCGGATCGTGTGATTCGGCTTATCCGAAATACGGAGTGGCAGTTGACATTTTAATAGAAAAGCTACAAGAGCGCGGGGCAGCAGTTGTGTTAGAAGGACTAAAAGTAGAATTAACGCCAGAAGATGAAGATGTAGAAAAATGTTTACAGTTTGGAGCTGAATTCGTGAAACACCTTTCTTAATGGCAGAAGGGTAACTAACTGTTACGATTTATTTAACCAATTATAACTAAGGTGAATTAAATATATCAGTAAGCCCTGCTAGTCAAGTGATTGGCTAGTAGTGAGGGTTAACTGCGGGCAATCCCTAAAGCTGATTGAACTACAACGTGGCTAGAAATGGTGAGCGTGAATGTCGCGAAAGCAGAAAAAATCAATCAGATCGTGCAAGGTTAAATCCTAAACACTAGAACAATGGGTCTTCCGCCTCGAATCATCTAAGTCAAAAGTGATAAGATGAACGTTCAACGACTATCTCGTATAACTGACGAGAGTACACCACAAGCCTATGGTGGTGGAAAAATCCTCTATCTCTAAAGAGATAAACATATAGTCTGCGCTCATGTGAAAACAGGAGAAGTTCATAAGAGAACTGGCTAAGGAATTGCGCCCTTAGTTGAACGAGATAAATTTAATTAAATCTATCAAACCTCATTGAATTTATCGAACATACGTGCTATGTTTAGCTCAATGAGGTGAGAATAATAATGAAATTTTCACGAATTAGTCAAGTATCGAAATTAACAGGTTTGCATCCGAGTAGTCTAAGGAGAATGCTGGTGGAACACGCTACGATTCAGAAGAACAAATCTTTCATTAAAGGAGTTACATTCTGATGATATTAGCGAAGAAAGTTAGACTGATTCCAACGCCTGAACAAGAAAAAGTGCTTAGAAACCATGCTGGTGCTGCGAGATTTGCTTATAACTATTGTAAAAGAATGAGTGATAGATACTATAAGCTATTTGGAAAATCTGTTTCACAGTTAGCTTTACAGAAACGATTTACAAAGATCAAGAAGCGAAAGAGATATGAGTGGTTAAAAGACATTAATGCACAAGTTCCTAA